>JAEAME010000166.1_pt1 | contig 87684 bp, 63 predicted proteins | sample 8958731 | NCBI WGS metagenome assembly JAEAME01 (sample SAMN16933194, study PRJNA681113) | bioreactor sludge metagenome | isolation source: anerobic bioreactor sludge (Control) | place: India:Bengaluru | collected 2018-10-24
GGCAGAAGACCGTCCTGTGCATCCCGGCCTGCTGCTGGGCCGTCATCGACGGGCCCTACCCCTACTCGTCCATGGACGTGCCCATCTACCACTGCGCCTTCGAGACCGCCGCCTCCACGGCGACCGGGGTCAAGGCCGGGCTGGAGATGACCGGCGACACGGAGTCGACGGTGGTGGCCTGGGCCGGCGACGGCGGCACGTTCGACATCGGCATCCAGGCCCTGTCGGGGGCGGCCGAGCGCAACGAGGACATCATCTACGTCTGCTACGACAACGAGGCCTACATGAACACGGGCATCCAGCGCTCGTCGGCCACGCCGTACGGCGCCTGGACGACGACGACGCCCGTCAAGCACTTCAAGGAGCGGCCCAAGAAGGACATCGTGGCCATCATGGCCGCCCACCGCATCCCCTACATCGCCACGGCCAGCGTCTCGCACCCCGAGGACTTCCTCAAGAAGGTCAAGAAGGCCAAGGAGATCAAGGGCACGCGTTTCTTCCACGTTTACGCGCCCTGCCCGACGGGCTGGAAGAGCCGGCCCGAGGACACGGTCAAGCTGGCCCGGATGGCCGTCCAGAACGGCTACTTCCCGCTCTTCGAGATCGAGAACGGCGAGAAGACGACGCTGAACCTGAAGCTCAAGGACCGCAAGCCGGTGGACGACTACGTCCGGCTCCAGGGCCGGTTCCGGCACCTGAAGCCCGAGCAGATCGCGGCCGTCCAGGCCGAGGTCGACGCCCGCTGGGAGCGCCTGGTCAAGGCCGCCGGCTGATCCCCCGGATCTTAAGAGGGGGTCAAACCTGCACCGGGAGCGGCGCATCGGAGCGACCGCCGGAGCCGCTCCGGAGCGGCTGTCCTCTTTTATTTCGAGGGCTCTTTCACTATAATTCATATCGTCTTTGTCTGATTTCCCGGCAGGAGACGCCCATGATCAAGTTCGCGAAAACGCTGCCCATCGTCCTGATCGCGCTGACCGTCCTGGCCGTCGCGGCCGCCTGCGCCCCCAAGGCGCCGGAGGGCCCGGCCGTCGCCGCCCCCGACTTCAAGATCCAGGACCTGCAGGGCCGCACCTGGACCCTGGCGGACTTCAAGGGCAAGGTCCTGGTCATCAACTTCTGGGCCACCTGGTGCCCGCCCTGCCGCCGCGAGATCCCGGACTTCATCGAGACCTACGCCGAGCTCAAGGGCCGCGGCCTGGAGATCCTGGGCGTCTCGGTCGACGACATGGCCGCCCCGGCCCTGCTCGAATGGGTCCGCAAGCAGGGCATCAACTATCCCGTGGCCCTGGCCACGCCCGAGATGGTGGCGGCCTACGAGCCCGGCGACTACATCCCGGCCACCATCGTCGTCGACCGCAAGGGCGTCATCCGTTTCCGCCAGTCCGAGCTCATGACCAAGGCCGCCCTGGTCAAGCTCTTCGAGCAATACAAGTAAGGCCGGATGGGGTCGAGCCTGCTCTTGGGGTCAATGGTCGGTTTGACCCCATCGGGTTGGCAGCGGCGGCGGCGCTGTGTCATAATCGTGCCGTGGACGCGCCGCTGCTGACCCAGGCCCCGGCCGCCGCCGAGGCCGCCGAAGGCCTCCCCTTCTGGCTGCTCTGGCTCCTCCTCTGCGTCATCCTCCTCCTCGTCGTCTTCATCTTCCTCCGCGACAAGGACCTGCGCCGCCGCATCAGCGCCTTCCTGTCCGGCGCCCGCCGGCACATGACCCGGCTGCGGATCCAGGCCAAGCTGAAGCGGGAACGGGAGCGCAAGACCGCGCTCTGGCGCGAGCTCGGCAAGAAGGCCTGGGACCTGGACGTCCAGGACCCCTGCATCGAGGCCGAGTGCGCCAAGCTGGCCACCCTCGACGAGGAGATCGGCCGCCAGCAGAAGACCTGGCACGACGTCTACTCGCGCATCGAGGCGCTGGGCCGGGAGCACGACGCGGCCGTCCGCCGCTTCCGCGAGCTCGTCGCGGAGCAGGAGGCGGGCCGCGCGCCGCACCAGGAGGAGATGCTGGCCCTGGCCAACAAAAAGACGGAGGTCCTCGAGGCCCTCGAGTCGTCCCTGCGCGAGATCGAGGCCGACGAAGCCCAGCTGGCCGCGGTCGAAAAGGACCTCCGCCAGATCGAGGCCCATCCCCGCCTGGCCGAAGAAGAGCGCGCCGCCCGCCTCGGCAAGGCCCGGGACAAGGCCGCCGCGCTGTCGCGCCTTCTCGGCGAGCTGCGGGCCCGGGCCCCGGTCCTGCAGGAGGAGCGCTACCGGCTGGACCGCCGCCTCGAGGAGGTCGAGGCCCGGGTGCGCGTCCACAACGCCGCCATCCAGCGCATCGACGAGGAGTACCGGTCCCGCCTCCAGGCCCGCGAGAAGGAGATCCGGGAGTGGCAGAAGGCCAAGTCCCGCGTCCAGGACAGGATCGTGGACGTCAAGCGGCTCCAGGAGCCCCTGTTCGAGAGCGTCGGACGCATCCTCGACGCGGCCCGCATCGACCACGAGGAGCTGACCGTGCTCTACTTCCAGATCGACGGCGTCGACCGGGCCATCGCCGGCCTCGAAGAGCGGCTGGAGGGCCTGTCGTAGCGCCGTGCCCAAGCCCCGCCTGCTCGTCCACGTCTGCTGCGCCCCCGACGCCCTCTACGTCTTCGGCGTCCTGGCCGAGGCCTACGACGTGACCGGCTTCTTCTCCAACTCCAACATCCAGCCCCGCGAGGAGTACGAGCTGCGGCTCGACGAGGCCCGCAAGGTCGCCCGCGCCGCCGGCGTCCCGCTCCTCGAGGACGACTACGATCCCGAGGGCTGGACCGCCCTGACCGCCAAGTTCAAGGCCGAGCCCGAAAAGGGCCGCCGCTGCGACGTCTGCTACGCGGTCCGCCTGTCGCGGACGGCCGCCCGGGCGGCCCGGGACGGCTTCGACGCCTTCACGACGGTCATGACCTTGAGCCCGCACAAGAAGGCCGCCGTCCTCTTCCGCATGGGCCGCCAGTTCGCCGCCCGCCACGGCGTCGCCTTCCTCGAGGCCGACTTCAAGAAGAAGGACGGCTTCAAGAAGAGCTGCGACATGAGCCGGGCCGCCGGCCTCTACCGTCAGGACTACTGCGGCTGCGCCCACAGCCGCGACGAGGCCCGGGCCCGGGCGGCCGCCCGCGCCGGGCGGGAGCGGACATGAGCGCCCGCGGCCGCCGCGCCGCCGCCCGCTTGACGGTCTTCGGCGTCGTCCAGGGCGTCGGCTTCCGTCCCGCCGTCTACCGCGTGGCCCGCGGCCTCGGCCTCGACGGCTGGGTCCTCAACGCCGGCTCGGGCGTCGAGATCCATGTCGAGGGCCCGGCCGGCGCCGTCCGCGGCTTCGCCGCCGCCCTGCGGGCCGGCCTGCCGCCCCTGGCGGTCATCGAACGCCTCGACGAGCGCCCGGCCCGGCCCGAGGGCTCGCGCGGCTTCGAGATCCGGGCGACGCGCGACACGGCCGGTTTCGTCTTCATCTCCCCGGACATCGCCACCTGCCCCGACTGTCTCGAGGAGATCGAGACGCCCGGGGCCCGCCGCTTCCATTACGCCTTCGCCAATTGCACCAATTGCGGCCCGCGCTACACCATCGTCCGCGGCCTGCCCTACGACCGGCCGCGCACGACCATGGCCGGCTTCCCCATGTGCCCCGACTGCCGCCGCGAGTACGAGGACCCGCTCGACCGCCGCCATCACGCCCAGCCCATCGCCTGTCCGGTCTGCGGACCGCGCCTGGTCCTGCTCGATGCCCGCAGCGGCCGCCGTCTCCGCGGCGGCGTCCCCGAGGCCGCGGCCCTCCTTCGGGCCGGCCAGGTCCTGGCCGTCAAGGGCCTGGGCGGCTTCCATCTCATGTGCGATCCCTTCCATCGCGCCGCCGTGGCCCGCCTGCGCCGGGCCAAGGCCCGCCGGACCAAGCCCCTGGCCCTGATGGCCCGCGACCTCGCGGTCGTCCGCCGCTACGCCGTGGTCGGGCCCGCCGAGCGCGCGCTCCTCCTGTCGCCCCGCCGGCCGATCGTCCTGCTCCGCAAGAAGGCCGACATCCCGCTCATCGCGCCCGGCCTCGACGAGATCGGCTTCATGCTGCCCTACACCCCGCTCCACCATCTCCTGCTCGAGCGCCTCGACCTCGTCGTGGCCACCAGCTCCAACGCCAAGGACGCCCCCATCGCCAAGGACGAGGCCGAGGGCGTGCGCGCCCTCTGCCGGACCGTCCTGACCCACGACCGGCCCATCGCCATGCGGGCCGACGACTCCGTCGTCAAGGCCGCCGCCGGCCGGCCCCTGTTCGTCCGCCGGGCCCGGGGCTACGTCCCGGCGCCCCAGCCCGTGCCCGCGGCCCTGCGCGCCGGCGTGGACCTGGTCGCCCTCGGCGGCGAGCTCAAGGACACCATCTCCCTTTACAAGAACGGCTACGTCGTCACCAGCCAGTTCCTGGGCGACCTCGACGACTACCGCAACTTCGGCTATTTCGAGGAGACCCTGGCCCACCTGCTGCGCCTCTTCGACGCCCGGCCCGCGGCCGTGGTCACCGACCTCCACCCCGACTTCCGGACGACGCGCTACGCGGCCCGCCTGGGCCTGCCCCATCTCCGCGTCCAGCATCACTACGCCCACGTCCTGGCCCCGCTCCTCGAGCACGGCCGGGCGCCGCGGCGCCGCGTGCTCGGCGTGGCCCTCGACGGCTACGGCTACGGCGAGGACGGGACGGCCTGGGGCGGCGAGTTCCTGCTGGCCGACTACGACGGCTACGAGCGCTTCGCCCGCTTCGAGGCCGTGCCCCTGCCCGGCGGCGACCTGGCCGCCCGCGAGCCCTGGCGGATGGCCCTGGCCTGGCTCGACCGGGCTTTCGACGGCGACATCCCCGACCTGCCCGCCCTGCGGCGCGTCGATCGCCGGCGCCGGCAGGCCGTCCTGGCCATGGCCCGCGGCGGGCTGCGGAGCCCCCTGGCCTCGAGCTGCGGCCGGCTGTTCGACGCCGTCTCGTTCCTGGCCGGGACGGCGCCCGAGCGCCTGGAGTTCGAGGCCGAGGCGGCCATGCGCTTCGAGGCCGCCGCCGGCCGGACCGCGGCCCGCGGCCGCTACCGGATCGACCTCCTCGACCGGGGCGCCGGCGCGCCGCTCGAGGCCGCCTTCGGGCCGCTCATCCGCGGCGTCGCCGCCGACGTCGCGTCCGGCGCGTCCGCCGCCGTCGTGGCGGCCCGCTTCCACGACGCGCTGGCCGCCCTGATCGTCCGCGTCGCCGAGCGGGCCCGCCGCGACCGGGGCACGGACGAGGTCGCCCTGGCCGGAGGGGTGTTCCTGAACAGGCGGCTCCTGACGAGCGTGGAAAAGGGATTGACGGCCCGGGGCTTCCGGGTCATCCGGCCGCTGGCCTACTCCCCCAACGACGAGTCCATCTCGCTGGGGCAGATCGCCTGGGGCCTGGCCCGGATCAGGTCCGGCGGAATTTGATCCCGCCGACGAGCGACAGGATCCCGTTCGAAACGACGGCGGCCAGCGCGCCGCCCCCCGCCCCGGCCGCGAAGCCGATCAGCCCGCCGAAGAACGAACAGGCCAGGCCGCCGAGCATGTCCCCGCGGTGCTCGACGAAGAAGCCCGGCAGGCGGTCGACGAAGCCGGCGAAGAGCCCGGTCACGCCGGCCAGAAGCCCGACCAGCAGGCCGGCGAAAAGTCCCAGGACGCCGAAGAACCACAGGAACGACAGCGGATCGACGGCCCGGACGATGACCGTCGCGCCGGACGGGGCTTCGACGGCCTCGGCCGCCGCGGCGGCGCCGGCCGGCAGGGCGCCCGTCTCCGGCCCGGCCGGTCCCTCGGGGTCCGCGTCGCCGGGCGGCCGGCCGCAGCGGGCGCAGGTTTCGGCCTCCAGGTCGTTCTCGAAGCCGCAGGCGATGCAGATGGCCTTCTTCTCCATCTGCGAGGGCGGCTTGCGCTCGAGCCACTCGCCGTTCTCGTAGGCGTACCACTTGCCGCTCTCCGCGCCGATGACCCAGAAGCGGCCGTCGTCGTCCTTGATGCGCAGCTGCCGCAGCGAATCGGCGAACTCCTGGGGCGAAAGCTTCTGGGCCTGGAATTTCTCCCGCAACTGGGCGAAATTCGCCTCGGCCTCGCGGAACTGGTCGGCCATGAACGCCTCCTTCGGCCTCCCGTTATCTTAATCCCACAACGCTTGTCTTTTCAATGAGTTATTAACTCGTTGAAAAGACGGGACATGCGCCCTTGACGAAGTTTTGTGCAATCCGCGCTATCTTCAAGCAAGACCGGGCATTGGCCCCGCGGAAGGGGGCGATATCCACAGCTTTTCCACAAAAGCTGTGCATAAATCCCGGCCTCCGGAGCGGTCCTCCGGCGCTCACAGCGCCGCTCCCGGCCCGCCCTTGAGAAGGTCCAGCAGGCCGACGCCCTGAACGGGGTCGGGGATGAAGGACAGGACGAAAATGAGAACGAGGGCCGCGGCGAGAAGGGTCCTCTTCAGGCCGAGCGGCGCGCCCTCGTCGAGGACGGGCGGGTGCCGCAGCCGCGACCGCGACCGGAACTCGAAAAAGAGGATGACCGCGGCCAGGACAAGCCAGGTCAGATGGAACAGGACGCCCATGACCACCAGGAAGGCGGCCATGATCCGCGACAGGAGCCAGGCCCGGCGGCCGAACACGGCGTAGGCGACGTGGCCGCCGTCGAGCTGGCCGATGGGAATGAGGTTGAGGGCCGTGACCAGAAGGCCGACCCAGCCGGCGAAGCCGACCGGGTGCAGAACGAGCGTCGCGCCCTCCGGGACCGGGCCGACGAGGAGCCGGCTCAAGAGCCGGAACAGCAGCGGCTCGCCGAAGGTGATGGCGTCGGGGGACGGCACCAGCGGGGCGACCTTGGAGAAGGCCAGGCCGAGGGCCAGGACCGGGACCGTCAGGAAGAACCCCGTGAGCGGCCCGTTGGCCCCGACGTCGAAGATCTGGCGCTTGAACGGGACGGGCGCCTTGATGCGGATGAAGGCCCCGAACGTCCCCAGGAACGGCGGCCCGGGCAGGAAGAACGGCAGGCTGGCCGGCACGCCATAGCGGCGGCAGGTCAGGTAATGGCCGAGCTCGTGGCCGACCAGGATGACGAGCAGGGCCAGCGGGTAGAGGACGCCCAGGCCGACGACGCGGGGATCGAAGAGGCCGGGCCCCGGTCCGGCCGGCGCGGCCAGGAACGAGGACGCGAAGAGCAGGCCGGCGAACCAGGTGGTCAGGAAGGTCAGGCCGAACAGCAGGGCGTTCAGCCAGGTCTTGGAAGGTCGGAGGGCCGGGTCGGTCATAGGCCAGCGAAAAAAAAGAGGAGTGAAACCGGTTCACTCCTCTTCCGGGTCGTGTGCGGTCGGATCGGCTTACTTGCCGGTGAGCTTATGGAACTTGGCCATGAGCTCTTCCTTGGTCTCCTTGCGGTCCGGGTCGGTCACGCAGGCGTCGACGGGGCAGACGGAGGCGCACTGCTGCGTGTCGAAATGGCCGACGCACTCGGTGCACTTGTCGGGGTCGATGACGTAGCGCTCTTCGCCGGCCGTGATGGCCTGGTTGGGGCACTCGGGCTCGCAAGCGCCGCAGTTGATGCACTCTTCGGTGATGATGAACGCCATGGAAGTCCTCCTCGATGGGTTTCGGGGATATTATATCCCTTTAGGGGAAAATGGCAACGTCCGATCCTTATTTCCGGACCTCGAGCTTGCCGGCCTTGAGGGAGGCCTCGTAGCCGAAATAGGACTGGGGGAAATCGGCCTGGAGCTTCTTGTAGAGGTCGACGGCGGCGGCGATGTCGCCCTTGAGCTCGTGGCTCTCGGCCAGGCGGAACAGGGCCGCGTCGAGCGGGTAGACCGCCGGCTTTTCGTCGACGGTCTTTTTGTAGATGGCGATGGCCTTGTCGAAGTCCTTGCGGGCCAGGGCGATCTGGCCCTTGAGGTCCTCGGCCTGGTAATACAGGAGGTCCTTGGGCGAGGCCCCGATCTTGGCGAGATAGCCGTCGGCCTTGGCCCAGTCGCCCCGGCCGGCCCAGTACTTGGCCAGCTCGAGCCCGGCCAGGCGGGCCGTCCGGCCCTTGGCGGCCAGCTTCTCCAGGTCGGCCAGCTTGGCCGGGTCGGCCGCGACCTCGGCGGCCAGGGCGCCGACCTGCCCGATGGCTTCGCTGCGGGCGTTGCGGGTGTGGGAGCGGACGACGAGCAGGGCGACGAACACGAGCGCGGCGACGGCGACCGCGCCGGCCACGAGCAGGATCTCGCGCCGGTATCTCTCGAAGAAATCGACCAGCCAGTTGACGCCTTCCGCCACCTCGTCTTCCTTGAGATGATGCCGTTCCGTTCTCTTCATGGTTCACTCCCGCGGGCCGAATGGAACATCTTTTGTAGCATATCCGAAAGGCGGGGTCAAACCCGGTCGTGACACGGCCGCCCGGCTTGCCGAGGACAGCGGGCGAGTCGGGGAACGAAAGCCGGGAGAAGGCCAAGATGGGTCAAACCTGCATCGGGGAACGGATCCCGGGGAGCCCCCATCGGCATCGCTCCGGATCGATCACTCCGCGCGGCCCCAGCCGGGATCGTCGCCGGCCGCGTCCAGCAGCTCGCCGACCGTCGAGACGGCCACGCCGACGGCGGTGTCGGCCGCGCCGTAGTAGACCCGGGCCGGGCTCGACGGCAGGGCGAACCCTTCGGCATCGCACTCCTCGACGACCAGCCCCGACGGGAAGACCACGTTGGGGACCTGGCCGCAGAGCTCGTAGGGCTCGCGCGGCTCGAGGATGTTGCCCCGCGACCGCCCCAGGACCTTGGACGGGTCGGCCCGGTCGAGCAGCGCGACGCCGGCCTGGTAGATGTTGGCGCTGCCGAAGTGGCTGGCGACGCCGTGATAGAGATGGAGCCAGCCGCGGCGCGTCTTGACCGGGGGCGGCCCCGAGCCGATGAACTCGTCCCAGTAGTGGAACCGCCCGCCCATGACCGGGGCGAGGCGCCGCCACGCCAGGAGATCGTCCGAGCCGGCCAGCCAGATCTCCGAGCCGGTCGTCGGCCCGCCCTCGAGCTTGGCCTTGTTGGGCCGCTCGAGCCGGAGGTAGAGACCGCCGACCTTTTCCGGGAAGAGGACGCCGTTGCGGACGTCGTCGGCCGACGTTAGGCCGAGGAAATCGAAGGACCGGAGGTCCGCGGTCCGGGCCAGGCCCAGCCCGCAGCCGTCGTCCATGTCCATGGCGAACATGACGTAGAAGGCCCCGTCGAGCGGCGTGATCCGGGCGTCGTAGACGTGATAGATCCTCTTCGACAGCTTCTCCAGGCCGCGGAACTCGACGATCTCCGGCCGGACGACGAAACGGAACCCGTCGGCGCTCTCGGCCGCCATCGTGAACGTCTCCCGCGACCGGGCCTGGACGCGAAGAAGCAGCGTGGTGATGCCGCCGGCCAGGGCGGCCCCCGGATTGAACACCGACGTCGCGTCGACCAGCCGCGGCGGGACATCGGGGATGTCGGCCCGGGTCAAAGCCGGATTGCCCGGATCGCGCCGCAGCACGCCGCCGTCCCTTTTCATGGCTCCCTCCCCATCCTGACGGATACCCGGCAGACCGAGCCCGCCGGCCGCGGCGCGACGACGTGCCCCTCGTGCGGGCGGCCGTCGACGGCCAGGGCCGCCACGCCCCGCTCGACGCCGTCCGGGTTGGCGACCTCGACGATGTAGCGCGCGCCCCGGAAAACGCGCTCGACCTTGAAGCCCCGCCAGCCGGCCGGAACGACCGGATCGACGATCAGCCCCTCGTAGGACGGCCGGACGCCCAGGATGTGGTCGTAGGCCACGCGGTACATCCAGGCCGCCGTGCCGGTCTGCCAGGAGTGGCTGGCCCTACCGGCCGTCTCGTGCTCGTCGCTGGTGATGTACTGGGAGTAGACGTAGGGCTCGGCCATGAACGTCGCCTGGTCGATCCGGCCGGGCAGGAGCTTTTTGAACGTCGCATAGGCCTGGTTCCCCGCTCCGAGCAGGCACCAGGCCTGGACGACCCAGGCCGCCGGATGGCAGAAGACGGCCCCGTTCTCCTTCTTGCCCCGGACGCAGCGGGTGATCAGGCCGATCGTCGGGTCGATCTCGCGGAAGGCCGGGGCGCAGATCTTCGGGCCGAAGGGCGTGCCGAGGCGCTCGTCCAGGCTGGCCATGGCCCCCTTCAGGCGGGCCCGGTCCGGCAGCCCGGCGATGACCGCCCAGCTCTGGGTGTTGATGAAGATCTGCCCGTAGCGGTTGTCCTTCGAGCCGATCCTGCGCTCGCCCTCGCCGAAGGCCCGGATGTACCAGTGGCCGTCCCAGCACCGGGTCTCGATGGCCGCGACCAGCCGGTCCTTGAGAGCCCGGACCTCCGGGTACCGGTCCGCCGTCCCCAGGAACGCCAGCAGCTCGAGGAGCCGGTCGAGCATGGCCGCGTAGAACATGCCGCCCCAGACGCTCTCGCCGCCGTCTTGGCCGCCGATGTAGTCGAGGGTGTCGTTCCAGTCGCCGCGCCCGAAGCGAGGCAGGCCGTGCGGCCCGAGGCCGGCGCCGGCGAAGCGGGCCACGGCCGAGAGATGTTCGAGGACCGTGCCCTCGCCGCCGTCGAGGAACGGCTCGCGGGCCTCGAGCAGGGCCAGATCGCCCGTCTCCTTGAGGTATTCCGTCACGGCCAGGACGAACCAGAGCGGATCGTCGCAGTGCTCCGTGAATTCCCCCTGGCCGTCGCCGTAGAAGTGGTGGTAGACCTTGCCGTCGCGCCGCATCTGGCGGGCCAGGAGCCCCACCCGCTCCCGGGCCTTGTCCGGGTCGGCGATGACGATGGCGATGGTGTCCTGGGCCGTGTCCCGGTAGCCGAAGCCGCGGCCGATGCCCCAGTAGTAGAAGCTGGCCACGCGCCCGACGTCGAAAGCGGTCTTGGCCTGGTAAGGGATCCAGTAGTTCAGGAAGACGTCGGCTTCGGGGTCGGGCGTTTCGGCCCGGGTGTGGCCGAAGAACCGGTCCCAGCCGGCCTTGACCCGTTCGAGGGCGGCGTCGATCGACGCGCCGTCCCGGTATCTCCCGACGACGTCCCTTTTCGTCCGCTCGAACCCGGTTTTGGCGATGACGCCGAGCGAGAAGACGACGTCCGCCGATTCGCCCGGCGCGAGCTCGAGGTCGACCTGGAGGGCCCCGACGGCGTTGCCGCAGTCCATGTCCCGGGAGCTCAGCCCCGTCTCGAGGGACAGCGGCGCCGACTCGTTCCGGAACGGCCCGAGGAACCGCTCCCGGACCGTCTCGTAGGCGGCGACGGGCCGGTCGACCGTGAAGAAGGCCCAGCGGTCCCACTCCTTGTTCTCCTGGCGCTGGGTGCCGCGCGTCTCGGTCACCCAGTAGGTCTTGGTGGCGAACAGGGCGTTGGCGTCGCGGTCGAAGCGGACCCGGTTGAAGTGCTGGTCGTCGCACTGGTTGATGAGGTCGACCAGGGCGTGGCCGAGGGCGAACTCGACGTAGCCCGTGACCGAGAGCCGGCGCGGCCGGCCGGACGCGTTGGTCAGCGCGGCGCGCCAGATCTCGCGGTCGTCGTCGGGGGGCACGAAGAAGACGGCCGAGGAGCGGACGCCGGAGACCTCGGCCTCGGCCCGGGTATAGCCGAAGCCGTGGGCCGCGCGGTAGTCGGAGGCCGGCTCGTGCCCCACCGGCTGCCAGGTCAGGCTCCAGACCTCGCCGGTGTCGCGGTCCCGGACATAGATGTACTTGCCCGGCCGGTCGGGCGGGACGTCGTTGATGCGGTAGCGGGTGATGCGGCCGTGGAGCGGGCTGCGGTCGTAGGAGATGCCGCCGCCGTTGGCCGAGATGGTGGCGAAGTAGCGGCCGTTCTCGAGATAGTTGATCCAGGGCGCCGGCGTCCGGACGTCGTCGATCAGGAACTCGCGGCCGTCGTCCGAGAACCTGCCGAAGCGGCCCACCGCCTCACCCCCGGTCCTTCTCGACGAAGCCGGTGTCGGCGTGATCGCGGGTCATGACCTTCAGGCTGCCGATCATGTCCTTGAGGTTGGCGATGCCGCCGATCGAGAACCAGACGATGACGACGACGGAGACCGCCAGCATGATCAGGGTGTAGGCCCGCCAGAACCGCATCCAGGACAGGTCCGCGACATGGCCGGTCAGGTTGAGGACGGTGCCGACGACAAAGACGGCCACCCAGGCGGCGGTCCAGGCGTACGTCGCGACATAGAGGACCTTGTCCCAGCGGGTGAACTCGCGGCCCATGCCCAGGACCTTCCAGCCCTTGACCGGGACCTCGTCGACGACGGCGGTCTCGCCGCGGACCAGGTATCGGCCGCGGTGGAGCATCCTGTCCATGTCGAAGGCCCGGCCCCGCCCGGTCAGGAGCGAAACGACGACGTAGACGACGGTCGACAGGGCCATCGCCAGCCCCCAGAACATCTGGCCGTTGACGGGGAAGGCGGGCACGAGCTGCTGGACGACGATGCCGCCGACGGCGGTGACGGCGCCGACGATCATGGCCGCCCAGGCCGCCGCCGTCGTGCCGCGCTTCCAGTACAGGCCGCCGATGATGACCGCGCCGCTGCCGCCGGCGAAGATGGCCCCGGTGATGGCGAAGAAGAGGAAAATGTACTCGCTCTGCTGGAACAGGAGGCTGAAGACGAAGCTGAAGGCGGCCACCCCGAGGATGGACGCTTTCAGGACCTTGATATGCCGCTCCGGCGCGAACGCCTTCCGGCGCAGGGGCTGGACCACGTCCTGGATGAAGATGCTGCCCCAGGAGTGGAGGTAGGTCTCGTTGCAGCCCACGGCCGCGGCCAGCATGACCGCGGCGAAGGCCCCCGTCAGCCCGGCCGGCAGGAGCTTGGTCAGGGCGACGGGGACGGTCAGCTGGCTCCGCAGGGCCTCCGAGCCCAGGCCGTCGAGGACCGGCCGGACCGAGGCCGCCGCGGCGGCGAAGCCGGCGCCGTGCCAGAAGGTGTAGGCGACGATGGGCACGAACACCAGGAACAGGCCCCACTGCGGGACGCCCCGCCAGTTGGCCAGGACGTCGCCCATCTTGGCTTCGTGGGCGCTCTTGGCCGAGGCGTTGTAGGCCTGGGTCCCCTGCCAGGAGAGCTTGCCGTAGATGACGCCGATCATGCCGATGAAGAAGTACCAGAAATTGTAGTCCTTGGTGCTGCCGGTGTGGAACGGATTGACCAGCGAGGCGTTGGCCGGGGCCGCCGCCAGGGCCTGGAAGATCTGGCCCCAGTCGACCGTGAGCATCAGATAGACGACGATGACGATGAAGACGGCGTTGACGAAAATGCCCTGCAGGAAATCGGTGATCATGACCGCGATCTGGCCGCCGGAAAAGACGAAATAGAGGGGGATCCAGAGCAGGACGATCATGACCAGGGCGAAGGTCGAGACCTCCAGGCCGAAGACGCCGACCGTCTTGGGCAGGCCGCAGTAATAGAGGAAGAAGCGGGCGCTGACGGCCGGGAAGATGCCGAAGTTGATGATGCCCGAGACGAAGGCCAGGGCCCCGGCGAAGACGCGGAACGACCGGTTGTAGCGGACCTCGAAGAACTGGGCCATGGTCAGGCAGCGGGTCTGGCGGAAGCGGTAGAGGACCCAGCCGGAGACGCTGATGCCGACGACCACGACGGCCATGATCATCTCCCACCAGCGCATGTTGAAGCCGGCGATGTAGTTCATCTCCAGCATGCCGACGATGGTGATGGCCCCGAGCGAGGCCGTGCCCTGGGACAGCGAGATGAGGTAGCGCCCGCCGGTGCGGCCGGCGGCCAGGAAGTCGGAGACGCTCCGCATCAGGGGCTTGACGACGGCCACCGCCGCGAAGACGAACGCGAAGACGACGGCCACGATGGCCCAATCGATCCAGGTCAGGTTCAAGGAACTCCTCCTTGGCGCCGCGGGTCGCTCGGGAGGGAATTCTATCCGGGTCAGAAGAAGGGGTCAAACCTAAATTTCTTCAATTTTCGGGCCGAGGCGCCCGACGATCGTACCGGGCTGGCTCACGAAAATTGAAGAAATTTAGGTTTGACCCCTTCTTAGATCTCGAAGGAGACCAGGCCGGTCTTGAGCTTGATCTGCTCGCGGATGGCGTCCTTGGCGACCAGGTTCTCCTTCTCGGCCTTGATGGCCCGGAACAGCTCGTAGCTGGTCAGCAGCCCGTTGCCGTCCTTCTGGGCCTCCTCGATCTGGGAGGCCGAGAACGGGCAGGCCCGGCCCTTGGGGTCGGCCGCGGCGAAGTAGTTGCCGACGAGCAGGGCCTTCATGCGGGTGTTGTCGAACTCCTGCATCCGCCGGCCCTTGTACTTCTGGAGCAGGGCGCACTCGTCGTCCGTGGCCCAGTTCTTGCCGCCGCGCACGAGCACCAGCAGCAGGTCGCCCTTCCGCAGGCCGGCTTCGACGGCCAGGTCGGCCGGCTCGATGATCCAGACGTCCTCTTCCTTGTCCCGGATGGTGTTCTTCCAGTACTGGTCGACGTCCACGACCCGGCCCCAGCCGAGGTAGCGGAGGGCGTTGACGACGGCCTTCTTGAGCGCCGTGCCCTCGCCGTCGAGCAGCCGGTGGAGCTCTTCCTGCCCGCCCCCCTTCAGGACCTTGATCTGGCGGTCGTAGTCGGCCAGGACCTCCTCGAACCGGCGCTTCTCCTCGTCGCGGCGGGCCACCAGGGCCTTGAGCTCGGGGAAGGCGTAGTCCTCGCTTTCCAGCCAGCCGGCGCCATCGCCGTCCGGGGCTACGGCCGCGGCCGGCGGCGTGTCGCGCAGGAGATAGCCGGCGATGTCGACGTTCTTCGGCCCGAACGACGGCAGGAACATGAGCGAGCCCTTGTCCTTGCGGACCAGGATGGCCACGGGCGCGCCGTCCCCGGTCTTGGCCAGGACCTCGATCCGGCCGTTGGTCGAGCTGTCCTTGTCCCAGACGCCGTCGGCAAGGGCCTCCGGCAGGAGGCGAAAGGCCTTGGCGATGAACGGCTTGAAGCGCTCGTAAGGGACATGGAAAAGGGCCCGGGGGCTGAAGACGACGGCGTCGGCCCGGACGCCCTCCCCCACCTGGAGCCCTTCGACGGGGCCGACGATATTGGTCAGGCGGGACGGCTGGCCGCCGCCGACGAAGCAGACCACCCGGACGCCTTCGCGGACGCGCCGCAGCAGGGCCTCGTGGGCCCCGGGGTGGAAGTCGGGACCGGCGGGCGCGGCCCCGCCGCCTTCGATCTGGTAAAAGACGACCTCGGCGTCGCCGGGCAGGTCCAGGGGCTCGTCCCGGCCGGTCACCCAGCCGGTGGATTTGAGCTCGACGTCGTATTTCTCGGCGGCCAGGCGGTCCCGGTCCGCGGGGCTGAAATCGATGAGCGTGATCTTGGCCATGGGCCCACTCCTTGCGTCCGTACGGGGCTACTGTCAGGCTCGCCGTCCTCCCCGTCAATCACCCCTTCGGGTGAACCCCGGGAGGATTCCCGGCCGGGCCGCCCCGCCGGCCTTCAAGGGATTAGTCGCGCGGGCCGGGAGGGCGTGGAAAACGACCGCCCCTTGCCAGGGAAGAACAGTGGGAACGGACCGTCCGAAAGACGCCTGTGCTATACTGGACCGCCCGAGGAGCGCCCCGATGAACCGAGACCGCCGCCCCGTCCCGATCCTGACCGCCCTGGTCCTCTGCGCCGCCGCCGGCCTGTTCGCAGGGCCCGCCGGCCCCGCCCGGGACGCTCAAGGGCCGGCCAAGATCCTGGTCGTCAAGAGCCTGGCCGTGGCCGCTCCCAGGGTCGACGGCGTCCTCGACGACGCCTGTTGGCAGGGGCTCGAGCCGGTTTCCGGGTTCTTCCAGCACGACCCCCGCAACGGGGCCCCGGCCACCGAGGAAACGTTCGTCCGGGCCGCCTTCGACCAGGACTACCTCTACTTCGCCTTCCTGATGAAGGACTCGCAACCGAAGGCGATCTGGGCCGAGCTGACGCCGCGCAACGAGTACGAGAACAACGATTCGATCAAGCTCATCATCGACGCCTACAACGACAAGCGGACCAGCCTGGAGTTCGAGGTCAATCCCAAGGGCGTCCAGAAGAACTCCGTCGAAACGATCTGGAAGTCCGGGGCCGTCATGCGCCCGGACGGCTGGAGCGCCGAGATGGCCATCCCCTTCAAGTCCCTGCGCTTCTCCGCGCAGAAGCTGGACGTCTGGGGGATCAACTTCGAGCGCTACATCAACCGCCTCAACGAGACGGATTTCTGGACCGACGTCAAGCGCGACCTGCCCGAGCTGCTCCAGGCCGGCGAGCTCCGCGGCCTGGCCGGCCTGCGGCCCGGCTACAATCTCGAGTTCTTCCCCTACGCCGGCGTCCGGACGTCCGGGTACGACACCGAGACGGGGCGCGAGACGGAATGGAAGGCGGCCTACGGCCTCGACGCCAAGTGGGGCATCCGGCCGAACCTCTACCTCGACGTCACCGCCAGCCCCGATTTCAGCGAGGTCGAGTCCGACCCCTTCATCTACCAGCTCTCGCCGTACGAGAACTACCTGCAGGAGCACCGCCCCTTCTTCTCCGAGGGCAGCCAGTACTTCTCCCTGGGCGGGGAGGACGAGTATCACGGCGGCGGCACCAGCCTGTTCTACTCGCGCCGCATCGGCAGCCCCCGGGGGGCCATCAAGCTCTCGGGCAAGACGGGCGGCTTCGGCTTCGGCGTCCTCGGGGCCGTCAACAAGGTCCAGGTCGGCCCGGAGGAGGACGCGCGGGACTCCTATTTCGGCGTCGTCCGCGTCCAGAAGGACATCTTCAAGAACTCCCAGGTCGGCGTCTATTACGCCGGGACGCGGGACCCGGACGCGCCCGGCGGGGCCGTCGACAACCAGAACATCGCCGTCGACGTCAATTTCAATTTCGCCGATTTCTACTATGTCAGCGGTCTCGCCGCCCGCACGTACAACAAGGGGCGGAGCTCGGCCCGCAACGGCCTCTATCAGCTCGACTTCCGCCGCGAGCCCGACGCCGGGCTCCAGCTGACCGCCGGCTTCCAGAGGGTCGAGGAGAACGTCGCCATCGAGACGGGCTTCGTCGACAAGCTGGACATCCAGTCGTTCGAGGCCATGGTCGGCCACGCCTGGCGCTACAACGCGGGGCTCTTCAAGCGCTTCAGCTTCGACGTCAGCGGGGCCGTCAAGCAGGACTCGTACGGCCGCCCGACCGGCCAGAGCGGCGAGATCTTCGTCTGGTCCGAGCTCTTCAACCGCGTCAACGCCCACGGCGGCTTCTCCTACGGGCGGAGCAAGTACCAGGTCCTCGATCCCGACGGCCGGCTCGTCTGGACGCCGGACTACATCCGGACCTACGGCTGGAACCTGGACGTCGGCTGGGAGCGCGGCGGTTTCATCAAGGAGGTCTCCGTCGAGGGCGGCTGGGAGAAGAAGGGGGTCTACCCCGAGACCGGCGACGAGGACTTCTCGACGGTCCTGCCCGGCGCCGAGACGAACGTCGAAGGGCAGCTGACCCTGCGGCCGCGCTCCAACCTGGAGTGGTCGGTCGAAGGGGGCTGGGTGCGCCAGACCGTCGACGGCCCCGGCGGGGAGATCTTCAACGGGCTGGCCTACGAGACGGCTCTCCATTACCAGATGACCCGCAGCTTGTTCCTCAACACCCGCTATTTCGGCGAGACCCGGGACCGCCAGTACAGTTTGGACGTCCTCCTCGGCTATTATTTCGGGGCCGGCAACGTCGTCCAGCTGGCCTTCAAGAAGAGCGAGCGCAACGATCTCTTCGGCCGGCTCGGGGGCTACTCGGTCACCCTCAAGGTCTCCTACCTGCTGCGCCTCTGATCCTCCCCTCCGGCGGTGAGCCGGCGGGGCCGGAATATCACCCCCCGTTCCATTCGTCCCGGGGATGGCCCTCCTTGGCCGGGCCGGGCACAATGCCCCCGAGGAGAACATGAGGATCTTCGGCCGTGCCCCCCAGGAGCCGTCGGCGCCGGAGGACCTCCGCGCCGACCCGGCCCCGGCCGTCCCGGCCCCGGAGCACCGCCACCGCAAGGTCCCCTACATCGCCGAGCGCCGCAAGTACGACATCCTCATCGCCGCCTCGGGCCAGGCGGTCTACGACTACGACCTGGAGACCGGCGAGATCAGCTGGAGCGGCAGCGTCGAGAAGGTCCTCGGCTACCCCCCCGAGGAGATGGGCGGCATCGAGTCCTGGATCGAGCGCATCCATCCGGAGGACCGCGAGGAGGCCGTGCGGCTCCTCGAGGTGTCGGAGAAGAACCGGGAGACCTACGACGTCGACTACCGCTTCCGGCACAAGAACGGCAGCTACCGCTGGCTCCACGACCGCGGCTTCTTCCTCATCGAGGACGACCGCGACCTGCGGCGGATGATCGGCATGATGCAGGACATCCACGACCGCAAGCAGGCCGAGCTCCTCCAGACCGCCCTCTACATGATCGCCCAGGCCGCCGACACGTCGGCCGGCCTGGACGACCTCTACCGCTCGGTCCACGGCACCGTCGGCACGGTCATGCCGGCGGCCAACTTCTACATCGCCCTGTTCGACGAGGCCGCGGGCCTCATCCGCTTTCCCTATTTCGTCGACGAGATCGACCCGCCGCCGGCCCCGGTCAAGCCCGGCAAGGGCCTGACCGAGTACGTCATCCGGACCGGCCGGTCCCTCCTCTGCGACGAGGCCACGGACCGCATCCTGCGCGGCCGCGGCGAGGTCGAGGTCGTCGGCGCGCCCTCCACGGTCTGGCTCGGCGTACCCCTCATCGTCGACGGCAAGACGCTGGGGGCCATGGTCGTCCAGAACTACGGCAATCCGACCGCCTACGGCCCGGCCGAGCAGCGCATGCTCGAGTACGTCTCCTCCCAGGTCGCCCGGTCCATCGGCCGCAAGGCGGCCGAAGAAGCCCTGCGCCACAGCGAGCAGCGCCTGTCCCTCCACATCCAGAAGACGCCGCTCGCGGTCATCGAATGGGGCACCGATTTCCGCGTCCTGCAGTGGAACGACGCGGCCGAGCAGATCTTCGGCTATCCGGCGGCGGAGGCCATCGGCCAGCACGCCTCTTTCATCCTTCCCGACGATGTCCGGCCCCAAGCGGAGCGGATCTGGCGCGACCTGATGGCCAACGCCGGCGGCGAGCGCGGGACCAACGCCAACGTGACCAAGGACGGCCGGACCATCTTCTGCGAATGGTACAACACGTCGCTCGTCGACGGCGAAGGCCGGGTCATCGGCGTGGCCTCCCTGGCCCAGGACGTCACCGAGCGCCTGCGCGCGGCCGACGCCCTGCGCGACAGCGAGGAGCTCTACCGCCGGCTGGTCGCCGCCATCCCGGACCTGATCGTCCGGACCGACCTCGACGGCCGCATCGTCTACGCCAACGAGGTCGCCGAGCGCCTGAGCGGGACCCTCGGCGCCGGCGGGCTCGTCGGCCGCAACATCTTCGCCTTCGTCGCCCCGGAGGACCTGGAACGGGCCAGGAAGGGCGCCCAGGCCATCTTCACCAAGCGGATCGGGCCGCAGGAGATCAGCCTGGTCTTCGACGGCAAGCCTCCCATCCGCTTCGAGATCGACGGCGCCGTCCTGCGCAGCCCCGACGGGGCCCCCTACGGCGTCGTCTACCTGTGCCGCGACATCACCGAGCGCAAACAGGCCGAGGAGAGCCTCCGCCAGGGCCTGGTCCAGCTGCGCTCGACCCTGAAGGCGGCCATCGATTCGCTGTCCTCGGCCATCGAGATGCGCGACCCGTACACGGCCGGCCACCAGGAGCGCACCACCCGGCTGGCCCGGGCCATCGCCGTCGAGATGGGCCTGGAAGCAGAGAAGGTCGAGGCCATCGAGATCGCGGGCGTCATCCACGACATCGGCAAGCTCTACGTCCCGGCCGAGATCCTGAGCAAGCCGACCAAGCTGACCGAGCTCGAGTACGCCCTGATCAAGATGCACGCCCAGGCCGGCTACACCATCCTGAGCAAGATCGACTTCCCCTGGCCGATCGCCCAGATCGTCCATCAGCACCACGAGTACATCAACGGCTCGGGCTACCCGCAGGGTCTGTCGGGCAAGGACATCCTGATCGAGGCCCGCATCCTCTGCGTCGCCGACGTCGTCGAGGCCATGTCCTCCCACCGCCCCTACCGGCCCGCCCTGGGGATCTCGCTGGCCCTCGACGAGATCACCCAGAAGCGGGGCATCCTCTTCGACCGCGAGGTCGTCGACGCCTGCCTGCGCCTCTTCCGGGACAAGAATTTCAAGTTCGATTGACCGGGGCGGGCCGATGGGCTACCATGCCCGGGAGATGGACATGACCGCGGCAAGCCTGATGGCGCTGACGCTCCTCCTGCCCTTCCTCGCTTTGCCTCCGGCCGCGGCCGGGGGGCCGGGCGGGACCGCCGCCAAGACGCCCCAGCAGCGGGCCGAGGCCCGGCTGGCCCGCCTCGGCTCGCCGCGCGAGCCCGGCGCCGGGGTCATCGTCCTCCGGAACGGCCAAACGGTCTTCCTGGGCGTCCGCGGCGTGGCCGACCTGCAGAGCATGCGCCCGATCGACGGCCGGACATCGTTCCGGCTGGCCTCGGTCAGCAAGGCCTTCACGGCCATGGCCGTCATGCTGCTCGTCCGCGACGGCCGGCTCCGCTACGAGGACACCCTGACCGAGCTCTTCCCGGGCTTCCCGGACTACGGCCGGGGCATCACCGTCCGCCACCTCCTCAACCACACGTCGGGCCTGCCGGATTACGAGGACATCATGCCGCCGGCCGACCCCAAGGCGCCCGTCGAGGCGGCCCAGATCCGGGACGCCGGGGTCCTCGATCTGTTGATGGGGCAGCCGGCCGGCTGGTTCGTGCCGGGGGCGCTCTGGCGCTACAGCAATTCCGGCTACGTCCTGCTCGGCCTCATCGTCGAGAAGGTCTCGGGCCGGTCCTTCCCGACCTTCCTGCGCGAACGCATCTTCGCCCCGCTGCGGATGGACAACACGGTGGCCTTCGTCCGCGGCCGCAACACGGTCCCCGACCGGGCCTTCGGCTACGCCCGGGACGGCCGCCGCTGGCGCTTCGCCGACCAGAGCCCGACCTCGGCCACACTCGGCGACGGCGGCGTCTATTCCTCCCTCTACGACCTGACGCTCTGGGAGGAGGCCCTGCGCCGGCACCTGCTCCTCGGCGAGGCCGACATGGCCCTGGCCCTGGCCCCGGTGCGGGTGACGGGCAAGGGCCCGACCGGGCCCGACGGCGAGCCCGCCGACTACGGCTTCGGCTGGTTCCTGAACGGCTGGCAGGGGCACCCGCGCATGTGGCATTACGGCGAGACGTCCGGGTTCCGGACCTCGATCCAGCGCTTCACGGCCGACGGATTGACGGTCATCGTCCTGTCCAACCGGGCCGACCTGGACGCCAACGCGCTGGCGGTGGAGATCGCGGGGTACTTCCTGGACGCCGAATAGGGGGACGGCGCGGCCGGCGGGCCGCTAAGCGACGGTGGTGGGGATGCCTTCGTTCCGCCCGTACAGGTGGCGGATCAGGGCCAGAACGGTCTGGGACGTCAGCTTCTGGAACTCGACCCCGATCTCGTAGAGCCCCGGCCCGTCCCCGGGCTTTTGCCAGCGGACGTCGCCGTCGAGGACGACGACCTGGTCCGTGCCGTTGAGGCTCAAGCGGACCCGGATGGCCGCGCCGACCGGGTAAGCCTTCGAGGTGACGATGCGCGCGCCGCCCGTCGACAGGTCGTAGGTGTGGGCGGCGATGCCGGCGCCCTGGTACTTGTCGATGGCGGTCCGGATGAGGACCTCGTTGCGCTCGACGAACCGGTGTCTCTTGCGTCGTTCGTACATCTCCGGCTCCTGTTCCTCCCCATCGTGCGCCGCCCGGCCGGCGGAGGGAATCACCCCGGCGGGTGATTCCGGCGGTGATTTCTCCCCCCCGACGGCCGCCGTTGACGGTCTCCCGCCGCGATGTTATCCTGCCCTTGCCGCCATGAAAGCCGCCAAGACCTGGGCCCTGGTCCTCATGGGCGGCGGCGCCCGCGGTCTGGCCCATGTCGGCGTCCTCCGGGTCCTCGAACGGGCCGGCCTCGTCCCCGACGTCGTCGCCGGCACGTCCATGGGCGGCCTGGTCGGCGGCCTCTACGCGGCCGGCGTGTCCGGCGCCCGGATGACGGAGATGATCGGCGGCCTGGACTTCGCGGAGCTGGGCGGCCGCGGCCGCCGGGGGCTGTTCAAACGGTCCGGCAACCTGTTCGAAGACATCCTGCTCTCGGGCACCAAGAACCGGATCTTCACCAAGATCGGCCTGGAGAAAGAGGACGCCATCGAGGCCTACCTGAAGAGCTGCGTCGGCGAGGTCCGCATCGAGGACCTGCCGGTCCGGTTCCTCTGCAACGCCGTCGACCTGGCGTCCGGGCGCGAGGTCGTGTTCTCCACGGGCAAGCTCACGCGGGCCCTGCGGGCGACCATGTCCCTGCCGGTCGTCTTCGAGCCCGTGCGCTGGGACCGCATGGTCCTGACGGACGGGGGCATCCTGAACAGCGCGCCGGTCGAGGCGGCCCGGGCGGCCGGGGCCGAGGTGGCCGTGCTCGTCGACATCCACCGGCCGCTGAAGCGCGTGCCGCGCGAGAAGCTCAAGAGCGCCTTCCAGATCCTCCAGCGGACCGTCGAGGTGGCCACGGCCGCCTCGTTCGCGGAGCGGGGGCGGCACGCCGATTTCGTCCTTCGCGTCCCGGTCGACCAGGGGGTCCTGCAGTTCTCCAAGCCCCGGTCGATCGTGGCCAGGGGCGAGCGGATCGCCCTGGCCGAGCTCGAAGGCCTGAAGAAGGCCATCGGCGCCTGAAGCGAGATCGGGCCGCGGCGGGTTTCGAGTACGCCTTGCATCACCTCCGGCGCAAGGACGGCGTCTGCGTCGGCATCTTCGCCCGGAACGCCACCTTCACCGAGATGCTGACCGTCTGATCGGCCGCCGGAATCTTGACGGCCTTTTGACAACTCCCCCGTGCGCCCGGCCTACCTTGTCCCCGGACGGACGAAGAACGTCCGGTAAGGAGGCTCGCCATGAGGGAACAAACGCGAAGGGGCGCGGGGCGGAGGGGACGGAGGACGGCCCCTCTGGTCGCCGCCCTCTGCGGCGCGGCCCTGCTCGTCGCGCCTCTGGCCGCGAACGGTCAGGCCGCGGGCGGGGTGCGGACCGGCCTGGCCGGCGATCTTTCCGGCCTGCCGTCGGAGAGCACGGCCCTGGCGCTGGGCGCCGTCGGGGTCCTGGCCGGCGCGTTCCTGCCGCTCGTGTCGTCCGATCTCGCCGGCGGGTGGGGGCTGCTGGCGGCCTGGTGCGCCGGCCCGTCCCTGGGCTTCTTCTACGGGGGATGCTGGGGCCGGGGACTGCTGACCACGGGATTGCGGGCCGGGCTGACGTTCGCCCTGGCGCTGGCGGCCTATGGAGACGACGATTTCGTCGCGGCCGGCTCTCTTTGGCTGGGCGGCATGGCCGCGACGGCGCTGTGGGACCTGGCCACGACCCGCCGCGCCGTCCGCAACCGGAACCGGCGGACCATGGCCCGGCGGGGCCTCCAGCTGGACGTCGCGCCGCTCGTCCTGCGTCAAGGCGCCGGGCTCAAGGTGCGATTGAGCTTTTAGCCGGACCGTCAATCCCAGTCCCGGAAGACGAACCCGACGCCGATCCGGTGAGCGCGGTGGTCGTAGTCGAGCAGGCTTTCGCCGTAGCCGAGGAAATACTGGACGTAGCCGCCGATCATGGCGAACATCGGGAAGCTCCACTCGACCTGGACGGCGCCGCGGTTCTCCCGGAAGTTCAGGTTGTCGCGGACCATGAGCCCCAGGCGGTGCCGCTTGATGAAGCAATAGGCCCAGAGCTCGCCGTTCCCCATGAAATGGGTCAGGCCGGGATTGTCGTCCTCGGCGTCACGGAAGCGGACCCAGCCCTTGATCAGGAGCGACAGCCGGCCCCGTTCGATCCCGACGTTGGCCACCAGCCGGTTCCAGCTCCGGGACAGGGGCTCGGACTGGCCGTTGGACTGGTGGTTGAACCCGATCTGGACGAAGCGGCCGTCGAAGCCGAGGACGCGGTAGCGGGTGCCGAAGTTCAGCAGCAGCTCCGGCTCGTAGTCGGTCTCCCGGAAGGGCGAGCTGTCGTCGAAGTTGTAGAGCTGCCAGAACGAGCGCTGGGTGTAGGCGCCCCAGAGGCAGATGTCCTTGCCGAACATGTCGCGCCACAGCCGGGCCTTGAAGCTGAGCTGGAACGCGACCTCCGGCTTGACGAGCGTCTTGGCCGGATCGACCTCCTGGAGCGGGGCCGGATTGGGGCGGTCGTTGTAGGAGAACATCAGCGCGTAATTGGAGCGGTGGAAGGTGATGCCGGGCTGGCCGGCCCGGGCGGTCCGGTCGAGCTGCCAGAGCCGGGTGAAATAGGAAGGACGCGCGGGGCCGTCCTCGGCCGCGAAGAGCGCGCCGGCCGCGGCCAGGACGATCGCGGCGGCGGCGAGGGCCAAGCGGAACACGGGGCTGGGCGATCGGCGCATCGGGGACGTCCTTTCGACCCGGAGTCTGCCCCCAGGATAATCCCGGGGGCGTCAGGACACCCGGGACGGGATGGCGACGTTCTTGCCGTAGAAGTGCTTGATCAGGGCCAGGAACGTGTCGGGGATGCTGTGGAGGAACTCCACGCCGATGTCGGTGTGGCTCTCTCTCTGGCTGGGCAGGCTCCAGATGACCCGGCCGTCGACCTTGAGGAACTGCTCCGTCCTTTCCAGGTCGATGACGACATGGACGACCTCGCCCGGCGAGTAGTGCTTCTTGCAGCAGATCCGGGCCCCGGTCACCGACAGGTCGTAGGTGTGGGCGTTGACCGTTTCCTTGTGGCTTTGGCCGTCGGACCGGCCGCGATCGCGGATCAGGACCCGGTCCCGCTCTTCGAACCTCTTATCCTTCCGGTGCTCCAATTCTCGTTCCTCCGGTTACGGGTATAATGGCGCTTCAGGGCCCCATTTTCAAGGCCGGAGGAGCCCGGGTCAATCACCCCCAAAGGTTAATCACCGGGTGAAATCCCCCCCGGGCCAGGGCGAGCGCCCCGGGCGCGGGACGGGCGCGGGCCGGGCCCCGGCTCTCGGCGAACGGGATGGAAGAAGTGCCCCTGGCCTGACTCGAACAGGCGACAAACAGATTAGGAATCTGCTGCTCTATCCATACTGAGCTACAGGGGCACCCAGGGAAAGAAGCGCCCTTACTATAGCCGAATCGGGCCTCCGGTTCAATGCGCCGGGGCCGGCGGGGTAGGCCTCCGCCCGTCCTTTACGGGCGCGATAACAAGCTGTTATTTCAGCGTTTGCGCCGCCGGGGCGGCGGCTGGCAGCGGGGGCAGAAGTGGCTCGAGCGGCCCCCGACACGGGTCATCCGGATGGGCGCGCCGCAGACCCGGCAGGGCTCCCCCGTCCGGCCGTAGACCTTGTGCTCGAGCTGGAAATCGCCGGGGTTGCCGTCGGCGTCGCGGTAGCCGGCATCCGCAAGCGTCGACCCGCCCGCCTCGACGGCCGCGGCCAGGATCCGCCGCATCGAACGGTAGAGCCGTCCGACCGCGTCGGGGCGCAGCAACGAGGCCGGCCGCTCCGGGTGGACACGGGCTTCGAAGAGCGTCTCGTCGGCGTAGATGTTGCCGACGCCGGCCAGCGCGGCCTGGTCGAGAAGGATGCTCTTGATCCGGCCCCGCCGGGCCTTCAGGAGCGCCGCGAAGGCCTCCGGGCCGATCTCCAAGGGCTCGGGGCCGAGGCCGGCCAGCTCGCCGCAGGCCGACTCCGGCTCCCCCTCCAGGCAGAGCAGGAAGCCGAACTTGCGGACATCGCGGAACCGCAGCTCGTCCCGTCCGTCCTCGAAGCGCAGGGTCAGGCGGACGTGCTTGTCGCGCGGCGAACCCGGCGCGGCGAACAGGAACTGGCCGGTCATCTTCAGGTGGAAGACGAGGGTCCGCCCGCCCGCGAGCTCGACGAGCAGCATCTTGCCCCGGCGCCGGACGCCGAGGACGCGGCGGCCCCGCAGGGCCTCAAGGTCCGCCCGCCCGCCCGCGCGCAGCAGCGGCCGGAAGAGAAGGTCGAGCCCGGCGATCGTCCGGCCGGCCAGGCGCGGCCGGAGCGAGCGGGCGATGGTCTCGACTTCGGGCAGCTCGGGCATGCGGCCATTATATCCGAGATCCGAGGGCCGGCGGAAATGCCGCCCGGGAAGATGGAGAACTCGCCGAGGGAGGAGCGACCGGCCCTCAGGGCCGGTTCCGGCCGGGTCGGTCCGCAGAAATCGGGGACACGTACCTGAAGTACATGTCCCCGATCCCAACTTGCCCGATCCCAACTTCAGAAATCGGGGACACGTACCTGAAGTACATGTCCCCGATCCCAACCCCGATCCCAACTTGATTTGGCCGGGGCTTTCCTTTAAGATGCCTTCTCATGAAGATCAAAGGCGTCCTCGCGCTGGTCCTCGGCTGGGCCGTGCCCGGCTTGGGCCACGCCGTCCAGAAGAAATACGGCCGGGCCCTGCTCTTCTTCGTCTCCATCTTCGCCATGACCGGCCTGGGCCTGGCCATGGGCGGTCGCGTCTATCCCTTCCAGACCGACAACCCGCTGACCATCCTGGCCTTCTTCGCCGACATCGGCAACGGCCTGTTCTACCTCCTGGGCCGCGTCTATCACTGGGGCGGCGGCGACCTGGCCCGGGCCACGTTCGATTACGGGACCGCCTACATCGCCGGCGCCGGCCTGCTCAACTTCCTGGTGGCCATCGACGCCTACGACATCGGCGCGGGGAAGAAGTCATGATCTTCGAGAGCCACCTCCTGTCGATGGTCGTCTACGCCGCCTTCGTTTCGCTCGTCCTGGCCCTGGTCCGGCGGCCGGACCTCAAGAGCCGCCTCCGCTACGGCCTGGTCATGTTCGCCGTGATGACCGTCGGCGCCCTGGCCTTCGGCTGGCTGATGTTCCTGTTCATCAAGAAATAGCCGGACGCCCCGCGGGCGGGCCGGCCGGCGGGGACGCCACGACCATGATCGAGCTCTTTCACATCTGGAAGCAGTACCAGAAGCCCTACTGGGCCCTGTCGGACGTGTCCCTCAGGATCGGCGACGGCGCCTTCTATTTCGTGACCGGGCCGAGCGGCTCGGGCAAGACGACGCTCCTCAAGACCATCTTCCGCGAGATCCTGCCGACCGAGGGCCAGATCCTGATCAACGGCGTCAACATCCTCAAGGTCCCCGACCACCGCATCTACACCCTGCGCCGGACCATGGGCATCGTCTTCCAGGATTTCCGGCTGATGTTCCACCGGTCGGTCTTCGACAACGTCGCCGTGCCCCTCCAGGTCGTCGGCGTCGGGCACAAGGAGATCCGGCGGCGGGTCTTCGCCACCCTTCAGAAGGTCAACCTGCACCAGAAGATGTGGGAGCTGCCGGGGCGGCTGTCCTACGGCGAGCAGCAGCGCGTGGCCATCGCCCGGGCCATCGTCAACAACCCCGAGATCATCCTGGCCGACGAGCCGACCGGCAACCTCGACCCGGAGCTGGCCTTCGAGATCGTCACCCTGTTCAAGGAGATCAACAAGCAGGGCGCCACGGTCATCATCGGCAGCCACGACCGCGAGCTCATCCGCCACTTCGGCGACAACATCCTCTTCCTCCAGAAGGGCAAGATCGTCGGCCAGGAAGCGCACGCGTGATCGAGAAGCTGAAGTTCTTCCTGCACGTCACCGGCAACAACCTGTGGCAGTTCCGGACCCGCAACCTCTTCTCGGTGACCATCATCTGCCTGTCGTTCCTGACGGTCGGCATCTTCCTGTCGCTCGTCAACAACCTCCGGGCCACGGCCCGGGACCTGGCGCGCAACATGAACGTCGTCTTCTATCTCGACAAGGGCCTGCCCGCCGAGGCCGTGGAGGGCCTCCGCCAGGAGGTGGCCCGGGCCGCCTTCGTCGAGAGCGTCGGCCTCGTCCCGCCGGAGCAGGCCCTGGAGCGGTTCCGGACGAGCTTCCCGGACCTGGCCGACGTCGTGACCGGGCTCAAGGGCAACCCCTTCCCGCCGGCCCTCGAGATGCGCGTCAACGCCAAGGCCTCGGCCTCCCGCGAGGTCCTGGCCTTCGTCGAAGGGATGAGGAAGCGGCCCGGCGTCACCGACGTCCTGTTCAACCAGGACTGGGTCGAGAAGATGCAGGGCTTCAGCCGGCTGGCCGGGGCGGTCGGGGCCTTCCTGGGCGGCATCCTCATCCTGACCTCCTTCTTCATCATCTCCAACGTCGTCAAGCTGAACGTCTTCGCCCGCCGCAACGAGATCGAGATCCTGCGCATGGTCGGCGGCACGAACCTCTTCATCCGCGTCCCCTTCTGGCTCGAGGGCGTCACGCTGGGGCTGCTGGGGAGCCTGCTGTCGCTGGCCCTCCTGTTCATCGTCATCCGGCTGTTCCCGGTCTACCTGGGCGCCTCCCTCGGCGCGCTGCAGGAGCTGCTCAAGTTCCGCTACCCGGACCTGAACCAGGCCCTGCTCCTCCTCGGCGGCGGCGCGGCCACGGGCTTCATCGGCAGCGCCACCTCCGTCTCCAAGTTCCTGAAGGTCTAAGAGCGGGGCGGTTTGACCCCATCCGGGTTTTGGCCTAGAATCGGGCCGATGGCGTCTATGGGTCAGTTCCTCAAGGATCAGCGCGAGGCGCGCCACATCTCCCTCGAGGAGATCGCCGCCGCCACCAAGATCGTGCCCCGCTATCTCGAGGCCCTCGAGGCCGACCGCCTGGGCTCCATGCCCGGCGGCTTCTTCGTCAAGGGCATCATCCGCAGCTACGCCATGGCCCTTGGCCTCGACCCCGAGGAGGTCCTGACCGGCTACCGCGAGGCCGGCCTGCTCTCCGAGCCCGACCACGTCCGCCAGGCCGCGGCCCGCCGGGCGGCCCAGGCCGGACCGGCCGCCGGTCCGGCGGCCCCGGACCTGCCGGCCGCCGAGACAGTGGCCGAACCGGCCGCGGCGGCCGCCTCGCCGCTGGCCTTCGAGGACGCGCCCAAGCCGCGGCGGTCCCCCGCCGCCCGGCGGCGGATCCTCGCCGTCGCCTGGCGTCTTCTGGCCGTCCTGGCGGTCATCGCCGCCGTCATCGTCGTCTGGTCGAAAAGGGCCCCCCGGGAGCCCGACCTCGAGCCCGCCGATGTCCAGACCCGGATCATCTATCCGGCCCCGCAGACCTCGGACGCGGCGGCCGCGGCCGTCGCGCCCGGCCCCGAACAGGCCGCCGGCCAGGAGGCCGCTCCGGCGCCCGTCCCATCCGCGACCGTCCCGTCCGCGACCGTGCCGGCCGGGACGGACCCGGCCGCCGGGCCCGGGACCGCGCCCCAGGCCAAGGTCGAAGCTCCGCCGGCCGCCCCCGAGACCCCGGCCGGCGTCACGATCGAGATCGTCTTCGAGGCCGAGACCTGGATCCACGTCCGCACGGACGGCCAGCCCAAGATCGACGGGGTCTTCCCCGCCGGGGCCACGGCCACGGCCCGGGCCGACCGCGTCCTGCTCATCCATACCGGCAACGCCGGCGGCTTCACGTTCCGCCTGAACGGGCGCCCGGCCCGTCGCCTGGGCCGGTCCGGGCAGGTCCTGACGGACATCAAGATCACGCCGGACAACGTCCGGGACTTCCTCGAGCCCCCCGCCTCCGGGCCGGCGGCGGGCTGATGCCCCGGCCCATGCCGCCGAGCGCCTGAAACCGCCATGCCCACCGACCAGGCCGAGGCCATCGTCCTGCGGACCTCCCCGATCGGCGACCAGGACAAGCTGACCGCGTTTTTTTGCCGCGAAAAAGGCGTCCTGCGCGGCGTGGCCAAGGGGGCCCGCAAGTTCGGCAACCGCTTCGGCAGCAGCCTCGAGCCCATGTCCTACGTCCGCGTCTTCTATTACGAGAAGGAGCGCCGCGACCTGATCACGGTCTCGGGCTGCGACCTCATCGAGTCCTTTTTCGAGGTCCAGGCCGAGCCGGAGACGGCCTTCCTGCTGACCTATTTCGCCGAGCTGGTCGAGGAGTTCGCGCCCGTCCGGGCCCGCGAGGATGTCCTGTTCCGGCTCCTGCTGTCCGTCCTCCGCTGCCTCAAGGGGGGCGGCGACCGCGAGTTCGCCGGGGCCTATTTCGAGGCCTGGTTCCTGCAGGCCAACGGCCTGCTGCCCGACCTGGCCGCCTGCCGGCGCTGCCGCAAGTCCCTGGCCGCGGGCGGCTGGCTGGCCCCCAAGAAGGACGGCGCCTACTGCCCCGACTGCGCCCCGCTCCTGAAGGACCCGCTTCCGCCGGGGATGCAGGACGTCCTGCGCTGGGTCCGCCAGAATCCGCCCCAGACCGGGGCCTGCGCCGCGCCCTTCGCCGCGGAGGTGACCGCGGCCGTCCGCCGGGCCCTCCAGGCCCTGGTCGTCTACCACATGGAGCGGGAGCCGCGGAGCCTCCATTTCCTCAAGACGAAGTGAACCCGATTTGTTATAATGGGTGGAACACAACGGCTGGTTTTCGTGTTGTCATGAATACGGTCCCGGAACGACGGAGGAGGCGCTCTTGAGAAAAGTCGCGGCGGTCATATCGGTCCTCCTGCTCCCGCTCTCCCTGTCGGCCCAGCTCCGGACGGGCGCCCTCCAGGGCAGGACCGTGGCCAAGGACGGCCAGCCCCTGGCCGGCGTCAAGCTCACCCTGTCGCGGCCCCTGGCGGCCGACCTGACGCAGACCGCCGGAGCCGGCGGCGTGTTCCGCTTCCCGGCCCTGCCCCCCGCCTCCGACTACTCCCTTAAGGCCGAAAAGGCCGACTTCAAGACCACCGTCCGGACCGGCCTCGTCGTCGAGGTCGGCGGCCGCCTGGCCTTCGATGTCGTCCTCGAGCCGGGCAAGCCGGAGGAAACGGTCGCCGTCGCCACGCCCGTGCCGGCCGTCGACCGGGCCCGGTTCGGCCGCGGCGCGTCGTTCGGCGCCGCCGAGCTCCAGATCCTGCCGACGGCCCGGGACCCCTGGGCCGTGCTCCAGCTCGCGCCGGCCGTCCTCCTCGACCGCGAGAACGTCGCCGGCAGCGAATCCGGCCTGCAGGCCCGGGTCCTGACCCGGGGCGACAAGGACAACGGATCGGCCAACACCTGGACGGTCGACGGCATCGACGTCACCAGCCCGGCCGATCTTGGCCTTTCGGCCGTTTCCTACGACTTCGACGCCGTCGAGGCCATCACCATCACCACCGGCGGGGCGGCCGATGTCGCCAAGCAGACGGGGGGCGTATCGGTCGACATCCTGACCCGCCGGGCCAACAACCGCATGTCCGGCGCCGTCCGCTTCTACCTGACCGGCGACGCCCTGCAGACGAGCAACCTGACCGCCGGCCTCCGCGACGCGGGGGTGGCCGATTTCAACAAGATCCGGCAGTTCCGGGACTACGGGGCCAACGTCGGCGGCCCTCTGTTCAAGAACAAGCTCTGGCTCTGGGCCGGTTTCGGGGTCCGGGACCTGTTCGCGTCCACCATCTACGGCACTCCGGACCGGGTCCAGTTCCACGACTTCGGCTTCAAGCTCGACGCCGCTCTCTTCGCCGGCAACCGCTTCGAGGCCCAGCTCGCCGCCAGCCAGGAAGAGCGCTTCGGGGCCAATGCCGGCGCGGCCAAGCCGGAAGGCGACCACCAGAGGGGCCGTTACCGCCTCGGCAACCCCGTCTTCCAGATCCAGGACGAGCAGGTCCTGGGCCGCGACGTCGTTCTGTCGGTCAAGTTCACCTCGGCCCGGACGGGCTCCTCCGTCAAGCCCATGATCGACGAGGACATCGCCAATCCCGTCGTCTGGGACGTGGCCAACGGCCTTTACGTCCCCTTCTCCTCGGACTTCGGCCGCTCCTGGGATTACAGCGTCGCCGCGCGGACCCGGAAGGACGCCCAGTTCGACATGCGCCTCTACAAGGACAGCCTGCTCGGCATGGCCCACGAGTTCAAGGCCGGCTTCGCCGGCATCGACAAGACCTCCGTCACGGCCGCGGGCTACCCCCAGAACTACGAGCTCTTCCGCAACTTCGACCAGCCGCTCATCGACCTCGGCGAGGGCCTGGTCGTGCCGCCGGCGGAGTGGCAGCGGCTCGTCATCAACCGCGAGACCCGGGACGCCGCCGCGCTGGCGCAGTCCTCGTTCTACCTGCAGGACACCGTCGCCAAAGGGCGCTGGACCCTGCAGCTGGGGCTGCGCTACGACCACCAGAACCCGACCCTGGGGGCCATGGGCATCTCTTCGATCGTCTCGGGCTGGACGAACGTCTTCAACCAGACGCTGATGACCTCGCTGCTCAACGCCCTGCCGGCCCTTGAGGTCGGGGCCTACGACCCGAAGTACGAGTGGAGCACCTGGTCGCCCCGCCTGGGATTGAGCTGGGATCTCAAGGGCGACGGCCGGACCGTGCTCAAGCTGACCCTGGCCCAGTACGGCGACCTGCTGGCCGCCGGGGCCAACGTCGCCCGGCCCCTCGGCCTGACCGGCGGCCTGGGCTTCTGGTGGAAGGACGGCGACGCCGACAGCACCGTCGATCCCGAAGAGGCCTACTGGCAGTACTCGGCCGTCCATGGCGAGACGCCGAACCGGCTCTACGCTCTCTTCGACGACGACGGGGCCTGGACCACCGCGGCCGCGGCCGCGCTCGCGGGCGGCTTCGGGAGCGACGCCTATCTCGGCGGCAACTACTGGGGCTACGACTGGGACGACAAGGAGGCCGTCAGCTACGACAACCTGACGACCTTCTACCGCAGCGACGTCGACCCCGGCGCCCGGAACGTCAAGACCTCGCCGCGGACCCGCGAGGTGACGCTGTCGCTCGAAAAGGAGCTCCGCCCGGACCTGGCCGCGTCGATCACGGCCACCTTCCGGCGCTCCGACCGCTTCGACTGGGCCAAGCTCTATTACCCGGCCGACCTCTACCCGGCCACGCCGGAGCTGGTCGTCGACAACACGGCGGAGTGGTACACGGCGGCCGGCACGGTGCCGGCGACGATCGACATCGGCGACGAGACGCTCGACATGGGCGACGCCGCCGGCCGGACCTGGTACCTGCCCGTGGCCTCGTTCCCCGCCGCGACCCCCTTCCGGATGGTCGACAAGAGCACCGGCTACCGGGACTACTTCGGCCTCGACCTGGCCGTCACCAAGCGCCTGTCCCACCGCTGGTTCATGAACGCCTCGGTCACCCTGCAGGACCAGCGCTCCCACTGGGGCGAATCGTTCATCGACCCGACCAACCAGTGGGCCTTCGACGGCCAGCCCTACGGCAACTGGTCGCCGTCCTACAACGGCAAGATCCCGGCCCAGATGTACGCCCGCTGGATGGCCAAGATCAGCGCCCTGTACCAGCTGCCCCTGGGCATCGACGCCGCGGCCACCGTCGTCGCCCGGGAGGGCTGGACCGTCCCCCACTACATCACCTTGGCCTACGAGAACGCCGAGAACTGGCCGGGCCTCTACCGGGCCAACACGGTCTACCTGCAGACGGCGACCAAGGACAGCCTGCCGAACATGATGAACGTCAGCCTCCGCCTGGAGAAGCGGTTCACCGTCGGCTCGACCCGGATGTGGATCATGGCCGACGTCTTCAACCTGCTCAACGCCGCCACGGTCAACCGGGCCACGGACGCGGACCTGGGGACCTATTATGTCGACACGGAACGCTACGTGCCCAGCCCCTACAACCGGGTCTACAACGAGATCCTCAATCCGCGGACCATCCGGCTGGGAGTTCGCTTCGAGTTCTAGCCGGGCCCGGGCCGGCTATTTCTTGATGGTCGAGATGAAGGCCTCGACCTCGGGGATGCCGCCCTGGAGGATGAGGTAGCCGTTCTCCGGCTCCCGCTCCGTGATCTCCCCGGCGATGGGCGTCAGCATGATCCGGCGGACCTCCTCGAGGTCCGTCGTCTTCCCCAGGGCCCAGGCCAGCTTGACGTAGGCCACCTCGGGCAGCATGTTGGCCGCCGGGACGACCCCCAGCTCCATCATGTCGCGGCCGGTGTCGTAGACGTACATCTGGACGTAGCCCCACAGGGTCTGGACGGTCATGAAGACGGCCACCCCTTTGTCCCGGGCCCGCTTCAGGGCCGGGTAGAGCGGCTTGTTGACGTGGCCGAGGCCGGTCCCGGCGATGATAATGCCCCGGTAGCCGTTGTCGACCAGGGCGTCGATGATGTCGGGCTTCATGTTGGGGTAGTAGTAGACGATGGACACGCGCTCGTCGAACGAGGTGTCGATGCGCACGGCGCGGTCGGCGCGGCGGCGCTTGTAGTCGTGGCGCAGGGGGGTGATGGCGTCCCGGCTGACCATGGCGATGGGGATGTCGCCGATCGTCCGGAAGGTCGAGCGGTAGCTGGAGTGCATCTTGCGGACGCGCGTGCCGCGGTGGAGCAGCCCGTACGTGTCCGAGGTCGGCCCGAACATGCAGACCATGACCTCGGCGATGTCGCTCTCGGCCGCCGTCTTGACGCTGTGCATGAGGTTGAGAGCGGCGTCGGACGACGGCCGGTCCGAGGAGCGCTGGGAGCCGACCATGACGATGGGCACGGGCGAGTCCTGGACCATGAAGGACAGGATGGCCGCGGTGTGGTGCATGGTGTCGGTGCCGTGGCCGATGACGATGCCCTGGACGCCCTTCTCGATCTCCCGGCCGATGGCCCGGGCGGTGGCGATGTACTGCTCGGGGCCCATGTTCTCGCTGAAGACGCCGAACAGCTTCTCCGTTTCGAGGTTGCAGATGTCGGCCAGCTCGGGCACCGAGCCGTACAGCTCGCCCGGCGAGAAGGCCGGGATGACGGCGCCCGTCCGGTAGTCCAGGCGGCTGGCGATCGTGCCGCCCGTGCCCAGGAGCTTGACCTTGGGCTTGGCCGGGTCGAAGGGGAACTCCTTCTCGGGGATCTTGTAGTGGGCTTCCTTGCGGCCGGTGATGGCGATGGCCTCGATCGAGCGGGCGGCCAGGCCGATGTTGTAGCCCGAGCGGAGCTTGATGACGATGTGGAGGGGATCGGCCGTCTCCGAGCGCGGCAGGATGATGCCGGTGTAGGCCCCGTGCGTCGTCCGGATCTCGACGTCGCTCCAGACCAGGGCGCCGAAGTTCTTCAGCGTGTCCAGGGCCTCGCCCCGGTAGCCTTTGTAATCGTCGTTCCCGGCCATCAGCAGGTCCCTTCGGCGGCGGCCGTGACCCGCTCGAGGATGGCGGCGCCCTCGACGCGGCCGCGCAGGGCGGTCATGACCAGGCCCATCAGCACGTGGGCCTTCTTCCCGGGATTGTGGACCTTGAGGGCCCGGAGGGCGGCGTTGGCCTCCGCGACCCGGGCGTAGATCTCCTCTTCGGCGGCCGGCCGCACCTCGCCGGGCTCGGGCAGGGCCTGTCCCGCGGCGGCCCGCTCCATGAGAGCGTAGACGCCGTCGCGGGAAATCTTCCGGTCGCGGTAGAGCGCGAAGATGCGGCGCAGCGTCTCCTCGGTCAGGACGGACGGGTCGAGCCCCTTCCCCTTCAGGCGCTTGGGGAACTGGACCAGGGCCACGGCCGCGGCGGTCGGGGCCAGGCCCCAGTCCTTGACCAGGATCTCGAACAGGCCGGCCCAGGGGGAGACGGCCAGGGGCTCGACGAGGTCGGCGGGCAGGCCCAGCTCGCGGTACCAGGCCTCGCGGGTCCAGATGGGGACCGGCAGGCCCCGGCGGAGGCGGGCCAGGCGCTCCTCGGTGACCCGCTTGGGCGGCAGGTCGGTGTCCGGGTACATGCGGTCCGGCCCGGGCAGGATGCGCTCGAAGCCGTTGGTGCCGTCGCGCAGGGCCTGGCGCGTCTCGGAGGGGACGCCGGCCGCGGCCTCGCGGGCCCGCAGGGCGATCTCCTGGACGGCCGTTTGGACGTCCCCGGCCGGGCCCCAGACGACGACCACGGTGTCGTCGGACGTGGCCCGGACGGCCTTGCGGACCTGGTCCCAACGGGAGCTGGAGAGCGTCTCCGACAGGCTGTCGGAGTGGACGATGTTCGGCAGCTTGGTCAGGCAGGCCACCACCCGGACGCGGTCGGAGATCTCGCGGGAGAAGCGGGTGTTGGTCTGGGTCGGCCAGCTCAAGAGGTCCCGGAAGCCGCGCAGGACGACGGCGGCGGCGCGGGCGCCGGCGCCCAGGGCGTCGCGGATGGGCTGGTAGCTCGTCTTCTGGAGGAGGCGGGTGACGTCCTCCGACCCGGACTGAAAGGTCTCGGGGGTGATGCCGCGGTTGCGGAGCTCCTCGCGCAGGCGCAGGAGGTTCCACTGGCGCATGGCCTCGTGGTAGGTCAGGAGGGGGATGCGGGGGATGCGCGGCACGCCCTTGATCTCGATCCGGGTGCCGCCGCGGACGCTGACGTTGACGTCCTCGCGGGCCGCTCCCAGGCCCGTCCGGACCCGGCCGGTGCTGCGGACCAGTCGCCGCAGGATCTGGGCCACCTCGGCCACCTCCTGCGGCGTCCGCATGTCGGGGCCGGTCACGGTCTCGATCAGGGGCATGCCCAGGCGGTCGGTCAGATAGACCCGGCGGTGGCCGACGTCGCTGACCTCCCGGCAGGCGTCCTCCTCGAGGCCGAGCTGGACGATGGAGACGCGGCGGTCCTTGTAGGGGACGGAGCCGTTGACGCCGACGATGGTCGTCCGCTGGAAGCCGGTCGGGATGCTGCCGTCCAGGTACTGCTTGCGGGCGATGTGGAGCTCGTCGACCAGGTTCAGGCCGTAGAGCATGGCCACGCCGAGGGCGATGTCCAGGGCCTCCTCGTCCATCATGAACGGCGGCGTGTCGTCCATCTCGTAGGTGCAGACCGTCTCCCGGTTGATGCGGTAGATGATCTCCTTGCGGGTCTTGAACTCCATCAGGGCCGTGCCGTCGTACTCGCCGAGCTCGGACAGGGTCGGCCGCATGTGGCGGAGGATCTCGGCGTCGTAGGCGTCGCTGTAGCGGCCGGCCGGGCAGCGGCAGAACAGCTTCTTGGCCGTCAGGAGCTGCTGGTGGATCTCCAGGCCGGAGCGGAAGCCGACCTCGGCGTAGTCGGCCTCCGTCATCTCGGCGAAGGGCCTGAATTGGAACCGGTAGTCGCTCATGGATGGTCCCGCCCACCGGGGACAGGAGGGGCATTATAGCACAAAACCGGGGTTGATTTTTGGGCCGGGAAGTGTAAAATAAGCGCTTCCCGAGGCGCCGGGGGGGCGGTCCGAGCCCCCGAGCGGCGCCGTTCGTCGCGCAACAAGGAGTACGGCATGAACATCCTGGGACTGGCCCGGCACGGGCTGAACTCGTTCGAGCAGATCGCCATCTGCGGCGTCATGCTGACGGCCTTCGTCAGCCTCTGGTACGCCTGGATGCTGCGCAAGACCGTCCTCAAGAAGGACAAGGGCACGGAGAAGATGCAGGAGGTCTGGAACGCCATCCGCGTCGGCGCGGACAGCTATCTCAAGACCCAGCTGCGCAAGATCCTGCCCATCATCGGGGTCCTGACCGTGGCCCTGTTCCTGAGCGTCTACGTCGTGCCGGCCAGCCGCGAGGCCGTGGCCGAGTTCGGCGAGAAGAGCGCCCAGATCATCATCGCCATCGGGCGAACGATCGCCTTCATCATGGGCGCGTCGTTCTCGCTGCTCGTCGGGCAGCTCGGCATGCGCATGGCCATCCAGGCCAACGTCCGGGCGGCCTCGGCGGCCCGCCGCGGCTTCAACGAGTCCCTGTCCATCGCCTACTACGCCGGCACCATCACGGGCATGCTGACCGACGGCCTGGGCCTGTTCGGCGGCACCCTGATCTTCATGGTCTTCGGCACCGCCGCGCCCGACGCCCTGCTCGGCTTCGGCTTCGGCGGCACGCTGCTGGCCCTGTTCATGCGGGTCGGCGGCGGCATCTACACCAAGGCCGCCGACGTCGGCGCCGACCTCGTCGGCAAGGTCGAGAAGGACATCCCCGAGGACGACCCGCGCAACGCGGCCGTCGTGGCCGACCTCGTCGGCGACAACGTCGGCGACTGCGCCGGCATGGCCGCCGACATCTTCGAGTCCTACGAGGTGACCATCGTCTCCGGCCTGATCCTGGGCCTGGCCCTGATGGCCATCGACCCGACCCACGCCCTGAAGTGGATCGTCTATCCCCTGATCATCCGGGCCATCGGCGTCATCTCCTCCATCCTGGGCACGTTCACCGTCCCGGTCTGGGAGCGCTTCCCGATCAAGTTCCTGCGGGCCAAGGACGCCGAGGAGGCCATGTTCCGGTCCTACGAGGTCTCCAGCGTCAACACCATCGTCTGGTCGTTCGTCGTGGCCTTCTTCTACGCCCACGACTGGAAGCTGGCCATGCTGACCTCCGTCGGCGTCGGCCTGGCCGTGGCCTTCAACCCCCTGACCTCCTACTTCACCTCGACCCGCAAGAGCCCGGTCAAGGAGATCGTCAAGTCGACCAAGACCGGCCCGGCGACGACCATCCTGTCGGGCCTGGCCGTGGGCATGGAGTCGAGCGTCTGGGCGGTCGTCATCCTCTGCGTCAGCTTCATCATCGCCCTGGCCCTCTACAGCGGGGCCGGCGCGCTCTACGTCCTCTACGGCGTGGCCATGATCGGCATCGGCATGCTGAGCCACACCGGCAACAACGTGGCCATGGACTCCTACGGCCCGATCTCGGACAACGCCAACGGCATCGCCGAGATGTCCTGGCACGGGCAGACCGACCCGGAGACGGTCAAGGCCCGCCAGATCATGGCCGACCTGGACGCCGTCGGCAACACGACCAAGGCCATCACCAAGGGGGTGGCCATCGCCTCGGCGGTCATCGCCGCCGTCAGCCTGTTCGCCTCCTACATCACCGACGTCGGCCGGGTCCAGCTCCAGCTCGGCGTCCAGAACGTCATGACGGCCATCCGCCTGTCGGAGACCAAGGTCTTCATCGGGCTGCTGCTCGGCGGCGCCCTGCCCTGGCTCTTCAGCTCGCTGTCGCTGCGGGCCGTCACCCGGGCGGCCGGCCTCATCGTCGAAGAGGTCCGGCGCCAGTTCAAGATCCCCGGCCTGATGGAAGGCAAGGTCAAGCCGGACTACGCCAGGGTCGTCGGCATCTCGACCAACGCGGCCCAGAAGGAGCTGGTGCCCCTGGCCCTGATCTCGGTCTTCATGCCGCTCATCGTCGGCCTGGTCCTGCAGGTCGAGGCCCTGGGCGGGTTCCTGGCCGGCATCATCCTGAGCGGCCAGCTCCTGGCCGTGTTCATGGCCAACGCCGGCGGCGCCTGGGACAACGCCAAGAAGTGCATCGAGGACGAGCCCAAGGACGCCATCGCCTGCACCGGCAAGGGCTCGGAGCGCCACAAGGCGGGCGTCGTCGGCGACACGGTCGGCGACCCGCTCAAGGACACGGCCGGCCCGGCCCTCAACCCGATGATCAAGGTCACCAACCTGGTCAGCCTGCTGGCCGCCCCGGTCATCGTCAAGTACAACAAGATGACGCCGGCGCTGGCCGTCGTGGTGGCGGTGCTCCTGGCCGCGACCATCTGGGCCATCGCCAAGAGCAAGCGCGAGGCCCCCTCCCTGTTCGTCGAGGACCAGCCCGTCAAGAAGTAAGCGTTTCGGAACGGGGACATGTACCGCTTCGGTACGTGTCCCCGTTTTTTTTACTTCGGGGCGTGCCCCCGTTTTTTTAAGAATGGGGACACGTACCCAAGTGGTACATGTCCCCTCTATTGCCATTGCGTCATTGCGTAAGAATGGGGACACGTACCGAAGCGGTACATGTCCCCGTTATTGCATTGCCCGTTATTGCGGGGGCGCTCCGTCAGGGCCGGACGGGAGCAGCCCGCCGCGTCCGCCAGGTCTTGATCTTCCCGACGAGCAGCCGGAAGACGAACCGGACCCCGCGCATCATCCGCGAGCCCAGCCAGAGCAGCCCCATGCCGACGGCCGCGATGAGGAGCGCCCCGATGATGTAGATGGCCGTGTTCAGGGCCGGATCGGCGACCAGCGGATAGATGTTGACATAGGGATCGAGGAAGGACGGGCTGAAGAGCCGGACGACCATGAGGGCCGCGCCCAACCAGCCCGTCAGGATCGTGCTGAAGGCCACGATGTAAAAGGCCACGACCAGGGCCAGGACGCCGATGATCAGCCCGACGGCCGCGGCCAGGCCGCCCAGGCCGAGCGGCACGCCGAAGAAGGCGATCAGCAGCCCCGACAGGACGAGGAACGGCAGCTTCCTCTTTTTGCCGACGGCGACCATGGCCTCGGGCATATGGGTGGAGATGACGTCGGCCGGCTCGCCGAGCTTGTCCAGGACCTTCAGGACGCGCGTCACCTCGTCGGGGGTCGGGTCCTGGCGGAAGGCCTCGTAGATGTGGGAGTTGATCTCCTTGACCAGCTCGTCCTGGTCCTTGGCCGGAATGCCCTTGAGCCCCTTGCGGAGGCGCTCGAGGTAGTTGTCGACGATCTGGGCGGCGGGCCCGCTGAATCCGTTACTCATGGTCGGTCTCCTTGGCGACTTCGATGATGTCCAGTCCGGCGGCCGGATCGGCGGGCGCCGGCGCCGATGTCGCGTTGGCCACCATGGCGGCCAATTTGCGGAACTCCTCGTCGAGGATGCGGAAGGCCTCCTCGCCTTTCGGGGTCAGAGTGTAATACTTGCGCGGCGGGCCCTGGCTCGATTCGACCCATTCGGACCGGACCAGCTCTTCCTTGGCCAGCCGGGTCAGGATGGGATAGATGGTCCCTTCGGTCAGGTCGATCCCGCTCGTCCCGGCGATGGTCCTGACCAGGGAATAGCCATAATGCCGGCCCCGGGATAGGGCCCCCAGGATGGCCAGCTCCAAGATCCCTTTCCTCAATTGGGTGGTTTTGTTTTCCATTTCTTTACCTAATACAATGTATTACATAGTAGTAGGCATTGTCAAGCCTCTTTTTTAAGAGCAAATTCCATCGCCGGGCCGTCCCTCGCCCCGGCCTTGACAACGGCCCCATCCCCCGTTATCGTCCCCATGACCCGGAGGAGGGCCCCATGAAGATCCTGACGTTCCCGGCGGACGCGGCCGCATTCTGGCTGGCGCTCGCCATTCTCGCCGCCGCCGTCGTGGCCGGCTTCGCCGTCGCGCCTCAAACCCCGTCCGGGTCCGTGGCCTGGGACCCGGAATCGGGCCTGGGCCATCATCGGGCTGTCGTCCGGGTCGAGGCCCCGCCCGCGGCGGACGCTTCAGCCGCCCCCAAAGCCGCCGGACGATCGATGCGGCCCAAAACGACGGCCGGGCGGCTCCCGGCGCCCGTCGCGCAAGTGCGCCTCGACTGGCGGCGCCGGGATGCGGAACCGGAAAAGATGAACGTCATCGTCGTCGATGCCGCGACGGGCGGCCGCGTGGCCAAGGTCGTGCCCGTCCGGATCGGCCGCGAGGACGCCGAGTTCCTCTTCGAGCCCCCGACCGTGCCGGGCGACTACTTCTTCTACTACATGCCCTACAAGTCCGAGGGACGCAAGAACTATCCCAACGTGAAGTACGATCCGCCCGCCTGGTCCGCGGACCCCGCCCTGACCGCCCTGGCGGCCGCCCTGCGCGCGGACGGCGGCGCCGCGGCCGGGACCGCACCGGCCGGCCTTCTGCGGGCGGCCGTGGCCGCCTTCGAATCGGACGACGCGTTCGACGCCTTCACGCCCATGGAAAGGATCGCCACGGCGGCCGGGACGAAGGCCCTTTTGGAGGCCCACCCGGCCGCGCCCTACCTGCTCTTCCCCGAAGACCGGTCCTTGTCGATCCGCATGACCACGGACCTTCCGGAGCGCTGGGCCGCGGCCGGACCGGCGGGGACGTTCGCAGGCCGGGCCGCCCGCGGCGAATACTTCACCTTTCAGATCGGACTCTGGGCGGCCCGCCGGCCGATCGAGGACCTCGAGGTGCGCTTCTCGGACCTCGTCCGGGCGGACAGCGCCTCCCCCGACGGCGCGGCGCCCCTGCCGTCCGTCATCCCGGCCCGGGACGTGACCTGCTTCAACAAGGGCGGCGTCGGCTGGGACGGCGCCCCGTTCGCCAAGTCCGTGCCGGTCGAACAGGGCCGGGTCCAGGCGCTCTGGTGCGGCGTCGCCGTGCCGCGCGACATCCTCCCCGGCCTGTTCCGGGGCACGGTCACGGTGGCCCCCGCCGGCCTGCCGGAGACCGTCCTGGCCCTCGAGCTGACCGTCACCGGCGAGACCCTCGACGACGCCGGCGACGGCGATCCCGGGCGCATGAGCCGCCTGCGCTGGCTCGACTCCCGCCTGGCCCAGGACGACGGCCTCGTGCCCCCTTACACGCCCCTCACCGTCGAGCGCTTCACGGTCGGCTGTCTCGGCCGGACGCTCGACATCGGCCGCGACGGCTTCCCGGCCCGGATCCGGAGCTTCTTCGCGCCCGAGCTGACCCGGCTCCGGGCCAAGCCCGTCGACGTGACGGCCGGCCCGGTCCGCCTGCGCGTCCTCGACGAGGGCGGCGTCGACCACGACTGGCAGCCGAGCCTGACGGGCCCGCGGCTGGCCCGGCGCGGCCCCGGCGCGGTCGTCTGGGAGGCCGACAACTGCAACGGCGATTTCCTGATGCGGGTCGAGGCCCGCATGGAGCTCGACGGCTTCGTCGACTACAAGGTCGCCCTCACCGCCCGGCGCGACATCGCCGTCGCCGACATCCGTCTCGAGGTCCCCTGGGACGCCGCCGCCGCGGACTTCATGATGGGCCTCGGCTTCAAGGGCGGCCGCCGTCCGGCGGCCTTCGATTGGGCCTGGGACCCGAAAAAGAACCAGGACGCCCTGTGGATCGGCGCGGTCAACGCCGGGCTGCAGGTCGGGCTGCGGGCCGAGAACTACTCGCGGCCGCTGAACACCAATTTCTACCTGTCCAAACCCCTGCAGATGCCGCCCTCGTGGCAGAACGAGGGCCGGGGCACGGTGACGGTCCGGACGGAGGCGTCCCGCTCCGGGGGCCGGCGCGGCACGGTGGTCATGGCCGCCGCATCGGGGCCGCGCGCGCTCCGGGCCGGCCAGGCCCTGCACTTCGATTTCACCCTGCTCATCACCCCTTTCAAGCCCCTCGATCCCGGGGCCCACTTCCGGGAGCGCTATTTCCACGCCTACGAGCCCCTCGACAAGGTCGCCGCGGCCGGGGCCAACGTCGTCAACGTCCACCACGCCAACGCCGTCAATCCTTACATCAACTATCCGTTCCTGCGCCCGGCCGAGATGAAGGCTTATGTCGACGAGGCCCACCGGCGCGGCTTCAAGGTCAAGATCTACGACACGGTCCGCGAGCTGTCCAACCGGGCCCCCGAGCTCTTCGCCCTGCGCAGCCTGGGCCACGAGATCTTCACCACCGGGCCGGGCGGGGGCTATTCCTGGCTCCAGGAGCACCTGGGCGGCGACTACATCGCCGCCTGGTTCGTCCCCGATCTCAAGGACGCGGCGGTCATCAACAGCGGCATGTCGCGCTGGCACAACTACTACATCGAGGGCCTGGACTGGCTGGCCCGCAACGTCGGCATCGACGGGCTCTACCTCGACGACGTGGCCTTCGACCGGACGACCATGAAGCGCGTCCGCAAGGTCCTGGCCCGCAACCGGCCCGGGGCGCTCATCGACCTCCACAGCGCCAACCAGTACAACGTCCGCGACGGCTTCGCCTCGAGCGCCAACCTCTATCTCGAACACTTCCCCTACCTCGACCGGCTCTGGTTCGGCGAGTATTTCGACTACAACGGCAGCGGCCCCGACTACTGGCTGGTCGAGATGTCGGGCCTGCCCTTCGGGGTCATGGGCGAGATGCTCCAGGACGGCGGCAACCCCTGGCGCGGCCTGGTCTTCGGCATGACGGCCCGGCTGCCCTGGGCGGGCGATCCGCGGCCGATCTGGCAGGCCTGGGACAAGTTCGGCATCGCCGGGAGCGAGATGATCGGCTGGTGGGCGCCGTCGAACCCGGTCCGGACGGGCCGCGGCGACGTCCTGGCCACGAGCTACGTCCGGCGCGCCGGGCGCGGGGGCAAGGCCGCGGCGGCGGCCGGCGACGGCGGCGGGAACGCGGCCATGATCGCCGTGGCGTCCTGGGCCCAGGAGGCCGTCGACGTGCGGTTGACGGTCGATTGGAAGGCCCTCGGCCTGGACCCGAAGACGGCCAGGCTCGTCGCCCCGGCCATCGACAAGTTCCAGGAAGCGGCCGCGTTCAAGCCCGGCGACCCGATCCGCGTCGAGCCCGGCAAGGGCTGGCTCCTCGTCCTGCGCTGAAGATGGAGGATGGGGGACACAATCCTGTGTCCCCCGACCGGCCCAACTCCGGAGTCCCCTCTCGCGGCGGCAAGGGGACTTGTCGCGAAGAGCCCCGCCCGGCCGCGGAGCGGCCTTATTTGCCCCGGACCCGCTCGAGAAGCGCCCGGAACGCCGCCGTGTCCCGGACGGCCGCCAGGTCCTTGTCGGTTTCGAGGAGGCCGGCATCGGCAAAGCCCTTGTCGACCGCCGCGGCCAAGTGCCGCAGGGCCAGCTTCCTGTCGCCGGCCCGGGCGGCCACGCAGGCCCGGTCGAAATGGAGCCCGCCTACGAACGGCAGGTCCTCTTCGCTAGCGGCCAGGGCCAGGTCTAAATAGGCGCCGCAGCGGACCATGTCGCCCCGGCCGTACATCGCCGAGGCCCTGGATCGGGCCGCGTAGCTGAGATCGAACAGGAGCCGGGAGGCCAGGGCCCGGTCCTCGATCGCGGCCTTCCCTTTCGCCTCTCTCTTCAGGATGGGGGTGCCCGTCGCCTGGAGGACCCTCGGCACCAGCGTCGGGCCGCCCGTTTCGGGGTCCTCGACGGCCGCCAGAGCGCGAACGGCCCTCTGCCGGAACTCCGCCTCCTCCTTGTCCCTCGTCCTTTCGGCGTCCAGGAAACGGCTGTACTCCTTCCTGGCCTTGATCCCCGCGATGCGGCCGGCCAAACCGGCCAGGGCCGGAAGCTCGAGGCCCAGCCCCTCGGCCAGTCCGGCCGCGGCTTCGAGCCGGCCGGCCGCCCAATAGAAGCGGCCGGCCGCTTCGAGCGCCTGGGCCGCCTCGAGGTCCCGGGCGACCAAGGAGGCCGCGGCCTCCCGGTCGACCTGCCGCAGCCCTTGCTTCATGGCCATGATCTCCATCCAGTCCATGGCCAGCGCGCACGACGCGCCGTCCGGCCAGTCGTGCGGTCCCTCGAAATAGTGGAATCGATGCGGCGGGCCGCCGCCGTCGAGGGCCCGGTCGAGCTCCTTCATCTCGCCGTAGTTGAAGTCCCGCAGGCCCGCGATCCCGAAGTAGGCCGAAGCCCCGAGGGCCGCCGGCCCGACGCCTTCGGCCAGCCCGGCCCCGCAGCCGATGACCCCGGCGACCGGCCGGCCGATGAAGCGGGAGAAGGCCGAGGCGACCCGGGCCCCGCCGGAGAAGCCGGCGGCATAGACGCGCTTCGTGTCGACCGGCAGCCGGGCCCGCAGATCGGCCCAGACGGCGGCGGCCGCCTGTCCGCTCTCGTTGAACGGGCCGTTCTTCGAATCGTTCGAGCCGGCCAGGACCCAGCCGCGGGCTTCGGCGGCTTCCCGGAAGGCCTCGACCGCGACCGCCCCCCGCGCCGCGGGATCGAACAGGACGAGGACGGGCCAGTTCCTATGGGGATCGAAGGAGGCCGGCAGGAAGAGCGCATAGCTGCGCCCGGGATCGGCCAGGCAGGCCACCCGCTCGACGACCCGCCCCGCCGTGAGGCCTTGCCCGTAGCTCGGAAGAGGGACCAGCCCGGCGGCCGCGGCGACAAAGACCGCCAAACGCGTCAGGCGCCGCGAAAGCTGCATGATCGGCCCTCTTGTCACTATTCTAGGCCGCGACAGGGCCGTCGTCCAATCGGAAGATGGGGGACACAATACCCGTTCCCCTATTTATCCGGGTGTGAGAGGCCGGGTATTTTCGGTGTCCCTATCTCGCCGCGGCGGCCTCCGGCACCAGCTTGAATCGCTTGACCACCTGGAACTCGTCCTCCTGGCGGATGATGCTGTACGCCAGATCGCCGCGGACGAGAAACAGGGTCTCCGGCACCCGGACCTGCCGCAAATACGCGCCCTCGGGCGAGAAGATGTCATAGACGTGGTCCTTGGCCCCTTCCTCGACATACTGCTCCAGCCACAGGTTCCCCCCGGCGTCGAAGAACTTGTGCCAGTCGGAAAAGGCCGGATAGAACTCGGGGTGGGGCCCGTCCGGCTTGTATTGGGGATGGCGGAGCGGGGTGAATTCCCGCCCGAACCGGAGCACGGGCGTCCAGTCCGGATCGTAGACCGTCAGCAGATAGTCCTTGTTGAAGCCCATAAAGACCCGGTCGCCGGGGCCGACGAGCCAGGCGGTCTTGGGCGACTCGCGCGAGGACATGCTGGCGACGCCGGACTCGCCGCCGACCTTCATCATCTTCATCATCATCAAGCCGTTGGGATACTCGCCCAGGGCGGTCCGCTCGCCGCCCGCCTCGTCGGTCCGGAACAGGGCCATGCGGTTCTGGAGCATCTCGTAGGTCTCGCTCCCGCGGGGCTCCGGCGTCAGGAACCGGCTGTAATAGACCCGGTTCCGCGAGTCGACGCCGAGGTTGTCGCAGAAGCCGTCCAGCCGGAAGCTCGAGATGTAGGTCCCATCGGGGTCGAGGATGACGATCCGGTGCTGCCGGCCCGACAGCAGGAAGATCCGGCCGTCGGCCGCCAGGGTGAAATAGGCCGGGATGTCGAACTCGCCCGGGCCCTGGCCCTGCTTGCCGAACTTCCGCAGCAGCCGGCCGTCGGGGGCGAAGACCTTGATGTCGACATCGCCCCAATCCAGGACATAGATGTTCCCTTGCGCGCCGACCGCCAGCTGCTGCGGGCGGTTGAGGACGGACTCGGCCCCGCCGGCTTCGCCGCCGATGGCGAGCTCCTCCCGCAGGCCGTAACGGAGAACGCCTTCCTTCGGGAAAGACGGATTGAGGACCGTCCGGACGCCGGCCACGGTTTCGATCTTGACCGGATACGCGGCTGCGGCGGGGGGCTGGTCCTTGCCGCAGGCTCCGGCCGCCAGGACGAAGCCGATGACGGCGAGCAGGACCGGGATCTTCTTCATGCTCGTTCCTTTCAGCCCGGCCGCGACGGGCGGGGCCGGGTCTTCGCCGGCCGGGCCGGCGCATGTCCAAGGAGTATACGCCGCATCGGGCCGGAATATTCCGGGACCGCCCCCGTTCCGATACTGCCTGTCCGCGGCCCGCCCCCGGCCCGGCCGCGCTCCGGCGGCCCTCCGGTCAGCGGGCCAGGCGGTCGAGCTCCTCGAGCTTGAGCCGGACGCTGACGACGTAGGGCGGCTCCCCCGCCGTCCAGTGGCCGTAGGTCGTGGCCACGATGGTCCCGTCGGGCAGCGCGACGACGCCGGGGTAAGCGCAATCGGCGTCCTTCGTGTTGTCCATGAGGCGGACCCGGTATTGACCCTCCCGCCCGTTGACGATGTCGTCGAAAGTCCCCACCCAGGCCACCCAGTCGCCGGCGGTCGGGCTCTCGAGCGCCATGTCGCGGAACGAGACGAACAGCCGCCCGTCCGGGGCGTAAACCCCGGTGTGGCGGTCGCCGGTCAACGCGCCGGGCAGCTCGCGCGGCGCGCTCCAGGTCCCGCCCTCGTCCGTCGAGAACATGACGAAGGAGTTGCGCGTCCGGGAGTTCTCCCGCAGCAGCGCCGCCAGGGTCTTGCCGTCCGGCGAACGGACGATCCCCGGCTCGCAGAGATGGACCTGGCTCGAGCGGTGCACGGCTTTCGGGAAGGACCAGGTCAGGCCCCCGTCTTCGGAGAGCGTCTCGTACAGGGTGAACACAACCGGCGTTTCCCGGCGCGGCTCTTTGGCGAAGAAACGGCCGTCGTCATGGAACATGGCCAGGTACCGGCCCGTCCCGAACGGCTTCCTCTCGACCAGGGCCGACATGACCACGATGCCGCCCCAGTCCCCGGCCGGCGCGAGCGGGGTCCAGGACGCCCCGTCGTCCTCCGAGACGGCCAGGCGGGCCGGGTAGAGCCCCGACCAGACGATGAGCCGCCTTTTCCCATCCGGCCCGGCGACGCGATGGATGGTCGGCGTCTCGAGCGAGGAGGCCCAGTTCTCCGGCACGGGCAGGCGCCCGCTCCACGTCAGGCCGCCGTCGGTGCTGCGCTTCATGACGATCGGCCCCCGGCCGTGGCCCTGGGGATAGACCGCGATCATGGTCCGGCCGTCCTCCAGCAGGACCGTGGTCGGGTGGCCCAGGTACCGGCCCGGCTCGCGATCGACCACGACCTGGCGCTCCGTTCGTCCGGACAGGTCGACGAGCGGGACGGCGTAGCCGCGCGACACCGGACCCGGCGGGGCCGCCTTCCTGGCGCAGGCGGGTTGCGCGGCCACGGCTCCGGCGAGGGCCAGGGCCACGGCCAGGCCGGCGCAACGCCGGGACGGCGACAGCTGTTCAGGTCCGTGCCTTCGCCTCATGCCGGCCCTCCCTCTCCCTGTCCCCCTCCCTGTCCCTGTCCGGTCCGCGCCGCGCTTCGCCGCGCCCCCACCGCTCTCAATCGAACAGCCGCATCAGCCAGCGGTGCAGCGGCACGACCGGCCGGAACCGCTCGTAGCAGTAATCGACGAACTCCGGCCCATAGAACTCCGGCGGCACCTTGGCCTCGAAGCCCGCGTAGAGCCCCTTGTGCCTGAGCAGGTCGGCGTTGCGGTGGCCCGGGTCGAACCCGGCCGGGACGCGCTTGTAATGCGACCCCTCCACCGTGCAGCCGGGGATGGCCCGCAGCCCGGCCACGATGCGGGCCAGCTCCGCTCCCCGCTTCGGGTCCGTCGCGTCCTTCCGGAAGCGGCCGAGCAGGGCGTCGGGGATCATGTACATGCCGCCGCCGAGCATGATGTCGGGCGGCTCGAGGCCGACGTAGAAGCCCGCCGACTCCATCCGCGAGCGGGCCCCGTCCCAGAAATAGATCCCCAGGTTCGTCTTGTACGGCGCCGGGTCGAGGCTGAAGCGGGTGTCGCGGTGGATGCGGAAGATCGACTTGTTGACCGCGGGCACGGCCACGACGCCCGGCACGATCGTCTTCAGCCGGGCCCCCAGGGCCGAGACGAAGAGCTTGGCCGGCGCCAGGACCCGGCCGTCGTAGATCTCCCGATGGGCCTCGAACCAGGCCCTGGTGTTGTTCCGGCCGAGGTCCGCGTAGAAGCGCACGGTGGCCTTGGTGAATCCGGCGAAGGCCGGGACGTCGCTCATGCCGCCCTCCCGGCGCGTATTCTACCAAATTGCCAGGGCCGAAGTCGCTATGATATAGAGGAGGGCGACGGAAGGAGCACCCCCATGAAGCGCGCCCGGGCCATCGTGTCTCTCCTCCTGGCGGCGGCGGCCTTCTGGGCCCTGGACAACCGCCACGGCGCGTTCCCGGCCCTGGGCCGTCTGCTCGATCCCTTCGCCGGGTTCTGGCAGAATGGCGGGCGCCTGGACCGCGTCCCGGCATCGATCGACCTGCCCGGCCTGCACGGCGAGGTCCGCGTCGCCTGGGACGACCGCCGGGTGCCGCACATCTTCGCCGCCGACGACCACGACCTCTTCCTGGCCCAAGGATACGTGGCCGCCTCCCTCCGGCTCTGGCAGATGGACATCCAGGCCCGGGCCACCGCCGGGCGCCTGGCCGAGGTGGTTGGACCGTCGGCCCTGCGGCAGGACATCTTCAACCGGCGCTTCGGCCTGCCCGCGGCCGCCGCGGCCGCGGTCCGGGCCTTCGAGGCCGACGCCGCCACCCGGGAGGCCCTGGAGGCCTTCGCGGCCGGCGTCAACGCCCGCATCCGCGAGATCGGCCGGCGGCGCCTGCCGGTCGAGTTCAAGATCCTCGACTACCGCCCGGAGCCGTGGTCGCCGCACAAGTGCGCCCTGCTCCTCAAGGCCATGGCCTACGCCTTGACCTCGTTCAACCGGGACGCGGCCATGACCCGGCTGGTGGAGCAAGGGGGCCGTTGGCCCGCGGCCCTCGAAGGCCTCTTTCCGGCCTGCCCCCCGCTCGTCGAGCCGGTCATCCCGCATGGGACGCCCTTCGATCTCGTGCCGCAGCCGGCCGGCCGGGAATCCGGTGTCCCGGCCCCGCGGCCCGGGACGCCCGGGCGAGGCGGCGACGGCGACAGCGCGCGGCCGGAGGACGGCCGGCCCGGCGAAGGCGCGAGCGGCCCGGTCGCCATGCCGGCGCTCGGGCCGGCCGCGCGCCGGACCGAGCCGGGTCTCGGCAGCAACAACTGGGCCGTCGCCGGACGCCTGACCCGCAGCGGCCACCCCATCCTCTGCAACGACATGCACCTCGAGCTGTCGCTCCCGGCGGTCTGGTACGAGGTCCAGCTCGCGGCGCCGGGGATCAACGTCCGCGGCGTGGCCTTCCCGGCCGCCCCGCTCGTTGTCGCCGGCTTCAACGAGAACGTCGCCTGGGGCTTCACCAACGGCACGGACGACGTCCTCGACTGGTACCGGATCGTCTTCCGGGACGACACGCGCGCCGAGTATTTCTATGACGGGGCCTGGCGCCGGGCCGAGGTCCGCGAGGAGCGCTTCAAGGTCCGCGGCGGCCGCGACGTCGTCGACCGCATCGTCACCACGGTCCACGGGCCCGTCGTCCGCTGGCCGGGCGAGCCGGCCTTCGCGGCCATGGACGTGCCCGAAGGGGCGGCCCTGCGCTGGACGGGGCACGACCCGTCGAACGAGTTCGCCGTGCTCAACGCCCTCGACCGGGCCCGGGACTACGACGACTACGTCGCGGCCCTCGAGGGCTGGAGCTCGCCCAGCCAGAACTTCGCCTTCGCCGCCCGGGACGGCACCATCGCGATGTGGCACAACGGGCGCTTGCCGCTGCGGCGCCCGGGCCAGGGCCGCTTCGTCCAGAACGGGGCGGACCCGGCCGACGACTGGGGCGGCTGGGTGCCGCACGCGCAGCTGCCCCACGTCAAGGACCCGGCGTGCGGCTTCGTCAGCTCGGCCAACCAGGCCGCCGTCGACGCGGCCTACCCCTGCGATCTGGGCCGCGATTTCGCCTCGTACGAGCGGGGGGCCCGGATCAACGAGCTGCTGCGGGCCGCCCGCGACGTCACGCCGGAAGACATGGTCCGCATGCAGGCCGACGTCGTCGACATCCGGGCCCGCGCGGTCGTGCCGCGCCTGGCGATGCTCCTCGGGCCGGCGGCGGCGACGGAGACCGAGGCGCGGGCCGTCGAAGAGCTGCGGGCCTGGAACTTCGAGGCCCGGGCGGCCTCGATCGGGCCGTCCATCTTCCGGGAGCTCTGGAACGAGCTGGAGCGGCTCACCTGGGACGACGAGGCCGGCGGGGCGGCCGGGCGCATGGTCCGGCCGGGCAGCCAGATCCTGGTCGACCTCATCGTCAACGAGCCGCGATCGGCCTGGTTCGACGACCGGACGACGCCCGAGCGCGAGGACCTGGCGGCCATCGCGGTCCGGGCCTTCCGGGCGGCCGTGGCCTCGCTCGAGGCGCGGCGCGGCCCGTTCGGGCCGGCCTGGCGCTGGGGCGTGGTCAAGGGCACCGAGGTCCGCCACCTCGGGCGCATCCCGGGCTTCGGCCTCAAGCTCGACGTCGACGGCGCCGGGCAGGTCATTAACGCCATCTCGACCGTCTGGGCCCCGTCGTGGCGCATGGTGGTCGAGCTCGGGCCCGAGGTCCGGGCCTGGGGCAATTATCCGGGCGGCCAGTCGGGCGATCCCGGATCGCGGTTCTACGCCGACCGGGTCCCGGACTGGGCGGCCGGGAAGTCCTACGAACTGCTGTTCCTGCGCTCGGCCGACGCGGCCGACCCGAGGATCGTCGCCCGGACGGTCCTGAAAGGGGGGCGTTGATGCCCGTCCTGATCTCGCTGGCGGTCCTGCTGGGGCTGTCCCTGGCCGCGCCGTTCTGGGGCTGGGTCATGATCGTGCCCTTCGTTCACGGGATGGCCGCGGCCAAGGGCCTTCGGCAGGGCGCCAAGACGGGGCTCCTGGCGGCCGGGCTGCTCTGGCTCGGCGCCGGGGTCTTTTTCTACTTCGACGGGGGCCGGACGATCGCCGGGCGCCTGGCCGCCATGTTCGGCTTGGGCCGGCCGTGGACGATGATCGCGGCCACGGCCCTGGTCGCCGCGCTCGCCGGCGGGCTGTCCGGCTTCGCCGGGGCCGCCGTCCGGGCCGCGATCGTCAAGAACGCCGGAAAGGAGCGTCCATGAACCCGATCGATTGGGCCGAGGAGTTTTCCGGCGCGGTCACGGTCTGCGACACCGAGGGCCGCATCCTCGGGATGAACGCCGCGTCGCGGCGGGTCTTCGCCGCCGACGGCGGGGACAAGCTCATCGGGACGAATGTCCTCGACTGCCACCCCGAGCCCAGCCGGTCGAAGCTGCGGGGGATGATGGCGGACCGGCGGGCCAACGTCTACACCATCCAGAAGAACGGCCGCAAGAAGCTCATCTACCAGGCCCCCTGGTACCGGGACGGCGTCTACGCCGGCTTCGTCGAGCTCTCGCTCGAGATCCCTTGGGACATGCCTCACTTCGACCGTGATAGGGGTCAAACCTAAATTTATTCAATTTTTCCGACTGTTCTGACGGTAACAAGGATTATGGAAAAATTGAATAAATTTAGGTTTGACCCCTTCTTATAGCAGCGCGGTGGTCAGCAGCGGCACGTAGGTAATGAGCAGCACGGTGCCCAGGCCGATGGCCAGGAAGACGAGGACGTCCCGGTAGACGCGGGTGATCGGCTCCTCGAAGCGGTAGGAGGCCAGATAGAGGTTCAGCCCGACCGGCGGCGTCAGGTATCCCAGCTCCAGGTTGGCCAGGAAGATGATGCCCAGGTGGACCGGGTGGATGTGGAAGAGCGCGGCCAGGGGGGCGATCAGCGGCACGACGACCAGGATGGCCGAGTAGATGTCCATGAAGCAGCCGACGACGAGCAGGGCCAAGTTGAGCAGCAGCAGGAACACGACCGGCGAGGCGATCCGGGTCGCGACCCACTCGCTCAGCCTCTGCGGCACCTGGGCGTCGATGATGTAATACGACAGCCCGTTGGCCAGGGCCATGATGAGGAGCACGCCGCCGATGACGGGCACGGCCTTGAGCGCGACCCGGGGCAGATCGCGGACGCGGAGGTCCTTCTTGATGAAGGTCTCGACGACCCAGACGTAGAGGAGGGCCGCCGCCGCGCTCTCCTGCAGGCTGACGAGGCCGCCGAAATAGAGCCCGAAGACGAGGAGCGGCAGCGCCAGCTCCCAGGCGCAGGCCCGGAGCGCCGCCGCGGCTTCGCGGACCTTCAGCGGGTGGCGCGGCAGGCGGCGCTTCCAGGAATAGATGATGCCGACGGCCATGACCGAAACGACCAGGATCAGGCCGGGCGCGAGGCCGCCCACGAACATGTCCTTGATGCTCGTCTGGGAGGTTACGCCGTAGATGATGACCGGCAGGCTGGGCGGGAAGAGCAGCCCGATGCTGCCCGACGCCGTCAGCAGGCCGACCGTGAAGCGCTTGGGATAGCCGGCCTTTTCCAGGACGACCGCCAGCAGGCCGCCCAGGGCCAGGATGGTCACGCCCGACGCGCCGGTGAAGGTCGTGAAAAAGGCGCAGACGAGGACGGCCATCACCGTCAGCCCGCCGGGGAACCAGCCGAACAGGGCCTGGAAGAGGCGAACCAGCCTCTCCCCCGCCTGGCTTTCCGAGAGGAAGAAGCCCACCACCGCGAACAACGGGATGGCCGGGATGGCGTTCCCGGTCAGGACGGCGTAGGCCTGGTTGGGGACGATCTCGAGCGGCAGGCCGGCCTTGAGGAACAGCAGATACCCGGCGCCGCCGAGGACGGCGAAAATGGGCAGCCCGAAGAAAGCCGCGGCGACGAGGACGACGATGAGCGGGCCGGCCGCCGCCGCGACCAGGGGGCGCAGGAACCCGGCCGCGGCCGTAAGGGCGGGCGCGGCCTTGGCGCCGCCCGCCGTGAGCAGCTGCACCAGCGGCTCGAAGCCCAGCGCCAGGCCGAGGACGGCCGCCACGGCCGCCGCGCCCGCCCGGGCGCCCTTTTTCCCCGCGGCGGCGAGGAAGCGCGCGCTCATGACCAGGAAGCCGGCGGCCATGACCAGGACGACCAGGCGCTTGGGCAGGACGCCGACCCGTTCGGCCGCGGAAAAGGCGTTCCAGGCGAAGGACAGGGAGCTCAGGCCGAAGGCCAAGGTCAGGCCCGACGCCAAAGCCGCCGTGACGGCCGCGGCGGTGGGCTTGATCCGCTCGGGCAGGAACAGGCCCGTGGCCAGGGCCAGGTGCTTCTTCTCGCGCGATGTGATGGCGGCGGCGACGAAGGCCGTCGCCAGCACCAGATGCTCGACGGCGACCCCGGCGCCGTGGAGGCCGGTATTGAAGACCTTGCGGGCCGCCGCTTCGGCGACGAGCGTGGCCGCCAGCCCGAAGACGGCCAGGATGGCCAGAACGTCCTCGGCGACGCGGAGGCGGCGTTCGGGACTATTGGCCATGGGCCCGGCGGTAATCCCGGACGTAGCCGACGACCTGGTCATAGATCTCCTTGGAAAAGACCGGGCCGAGCAGGCCCTGGACCGCCCGGTCGGCGGCGGCCCGCCATTTGACCATGGCCTCGGCCGAGGGGTCGTGGACGACCAGGCCGTTGTCCTTCATCATCCTGACGGCGTCGGCTTCGAGCCGCATCGTCTCTTCATAAAGCCCTTCGGACGCCCGGGCCACGGCGGCCCGGAACGGCTCGTGCAGCTCGGCCGGCACGGCCGCCCAGGCCTTGTCGCTCATGACCAGCCCGCCGATGAGCGGGGCCAGCGAAGGGGCCAGCATGTGGTTGGCCAGGGCGAAGAACTGCCCCGAGCCGGCCACCAGGGCCGGCAGATAGATCGCGGTCACGGCCCCGCTCTGGAGCTGGATCATGAGGTCGGCGTTGTCGCCGGTCGCGGTCTCGTACCCCATCCGCTTCCAGACCTGCTCCACCTCCGGAAAATCGGCGGTGACGTTGATCTTGTGCTTCTTCAGATCGTCGGGCTCGAGGACCGGGGACTTGGAGAAGAAATTGACCCAGCCGGCCTGCGTCCAAAGCACGATCCGGAAGCCCTTCAGCTCGATGGCCGTCTCGAATTCGGGCTTGAGGCGGTCGAAGACGCTGGTGAACTCGTCCCGGGAATGGAAGAGGAAGGGGATGCAGAGGACGGTCACGGAGTGCTCGATCTTGGCCAAGCCCATGGACGACAGGACGCCGCCCTGGAGGATGCCCAGGCGCATCTTGCGGATCATGTCCTGCTCGCTGCCGGCGATGCCGCCGGGGTAGATCTTGACCTGGATGGCGCCGCCCGAGAGCTTCTCCCATTCGTTGGCCACGTTCTGAAGGGCCTTGTCCCAGGGCGAGCGGCCGGGCGCGACGCTGCCGATCTTGAGGACGACGGGGCCGGCGGCCGGCCCGGGCCCCGCCGGGGCGGCGGGCAGGGCGGGCCCGGCGAGAAGGGCGGCCGACAGGGCGGTCCGGACGGCGGCCGCGAAGAGGTATTTGATCATGGGTGTTCGACCTCGATGAAAAAATCGTCGATGTGGTCCAGGAGCCAGCGGGCCTTGCGCCGGTTGAGGGTGTTGACCAGCCGGTTGGCCGGGTGGCTCTCGGGATCGAAGGCCAGGACCCGGCCGAGCAGGTCCTTGAACTCGGCCGCCTTCTGCTCCTTGACGCAGACCGTGGTGGCCAGGGCCAGGAGGGACGAGGTGTCGGTCTGGCCGGCCAGGGCCTGGGCCCGGGCGAAATGCTCCCGGGCCTTGGCCGGATCGCCGCCGAGGTAGTCCGGCAGCGACCCGTAATAGCCGACATAGAAGGAATCCAGGGCGCCGCGCCCGTAACCCGGCGCGAGCTCGGCCACCCGCTCGATCATGGCCCGGGTCTGGGGCACGGTCTGGCCGAGGGCCATGTCGAAGGGGTCGACCGAGAACGCGGCCAGCCAGCCGAGGGCGGTCCAGTAGAGGAGGTCGGCGTCCTTGAGGCCGAAGGGGGCCAGGGCCTCTTTGTAGCGGCGCTCCTTGAGCTGGGCCCGGATGGCCGGGTTCCGCTTCTCGAGCGAGACGAAGAGCATGTCCCGGCCGCGGAGATAGAGGTTCTTGGCCCGGGCCAGGAGGTACTCCTTGGCGGCCAGCTCGTCGCGCGGGGTCGTGTCGGCGGGCGTTTCGACGAAGGCGTTGGCGTACATGATGTACAGGCTGCCGGTGCGCAGGCGCAGCCCGGCGTGGTCGGGCAGGGAGGCGAGCAGGGTCTCGTAGAGCTTGATGGCGAAGGGCAGGGCCTGGCCGACCAGGTCAGGGTCGTTGTCGGTGCTGAAGACGTCGCCCGAAGAGGGGCCCGAAAGCAGGCCGGCCGCTTTGCGCAGGGCCAGCTTCTCGATGGAGCAGGCGCCCAGGAGCATGATCAGGGCCAGGGCCACGGCGGGGGCGGCCGGCCCTCGGAACGCGCTTCGATCGCGCCGCATGCGATCCTCCCCTAAGCGGATCGTGGCCACGAATTCACCCCGTCCTCAAGGTCAAGGATAGGCCCAAGGCATGCTTTAGTCAAATTGGCGGGCCGGGGGTGGTGGAGGAGCGCGAACGGCCGCGGTCGCGGCAGGCCAAAGCGGCCTAGGCCCGGCGCCTGGAGGCCGCACGGAACAGGAAATAGACGGGGATGCCGGCCAGGGCGGTGGCGATGGCCACCAGGGACTCGGCCGGCTGGCGCAGGAAGGCCAGGACCAGGATGGCGGCGCCGATGACAAGGTAGACGGCCGGGGCCAGCGGGAAGCCCGGCAGCTTGACCACGCTCCGCCCGCTGCGCCGGAGCTTGAAGACGCCCAGAACGGCCAGGAGGGGGAAGATGCCGAGGGAGAAGCCCATGTAGGTCAGGAGCTGCTCGAAGGTCCCGAAGAGGACCATGACCGCCGCGATGCCGCCCTGCAGCAGGATGGACCGCGTCGGGACGCCGCATTTGGGGTCGACGAACGCGAGCGCCTTGAAGAAGATGCCGTCCCGGGACATCGAATAATAGACCCGCGGGCCGAGGATGAGATAGGCGCTTAACGACGAGAACAGGGCGAAGGAGATCAGGAGCGACAGGACCGTCCCGGCCGACTTGCCGAAGAGGTTCCCGGCGGCCAGGCCGGCCACCGAGATGACGCCTTCCATCTGGGCCGGCGGGATGGCGTAGACATAGAACAGGTTCAGGGCCGTGTAGAGGGCCATGACGATGCCCGTGCCGAGGAGAAGCGAGCGGGGCAGGTTCCGGCTCGGGTCGCGGACCTCCGAGCCGACGTAGGCCGAGGCGTTCCAGCCGCTGTAGGCGAACATGATCCACATCAGCGACAGGCCCAGCGTCTTCAGACCGGCGAAATCGAAGCGGAACGGCGCCGCGGCGGTCAGGTGGGCCAGGCTGCCGCGGCCGAAGACGAAGCCGGCCCCGACGAGGCCGACGATGAGCAGGATCTTGAGCCCGGTCAGGGCGTTCTGGACCCGGGCCCCGGACTCCAGGCCGCGCGTGTGGAGGAAGGTGAAGGCGGCGATGATCAGGATGGCGTAGAGCTTCTTCATGACCAGGGCCTCGCCGGCGACGGGCAGGAGGCCCGGCGCGAGCAGGCCGGGGAAGGCCCGGGTCAGGTACTCGGAGAAGCCGATGGCCGAGGCGGCGATGGGCGCCGAGAAGCCGACGAAGAACGAGACCCAGCCGGACAAAAAGCCCAGGATGGGATGGTAGAGGCGCGACAGGAACGCGTATTCGCCGCCGGCGTGGGGGAAGGCGGCGCCGAGCTCGCCGTAGCTCAAGGCGCCGCACAGGGCGACCAGCCCGCCGACGAGCCAGAGGCCCAGCATGACGAGCGGGTCGTGGAGGTCGCCCATGAGCAGGCCCGAGGTGGTGAAGATGCCGGCCCCGATCATATTGGCGATGACGATGTTCGTCAGCGGGAAGAGCCCCAGCTTGCGCTCCAGGCCGATCGCCCCGGGCGGCGCGCCGGGCGGGCAGGCCGCGGGGGAAGCCGCAGGGGAAGCCGCGGGGCCGGAGGTCGTCGGTCGATCGCTCACGTCGTTCGCTCCTTAGGTCGAGGCCCTACTCTAGCCGCGCCGGCCCGGGCTGTCAAACCCGGATGGGGTCAAACCTAAATTTCTTCAATTTTTCCGATGCACAGAGAGGGCCGGGGAGATGGAACGGTCCGGCCCGCGCGCGGCCTGCGGCAAGAATTGAAGAAATTTAGGTTTGACCCCTTCTTTATTATTTTCGCTTGCGGGACAGGCGCTTGGCCAGCAGGGTCAGGACGAAGAGCGGGCCGGAAAAAGCGGCGGCGCCGGCGGCGAATCCGACGTTGCTCCCCTTGAGCAGCCCGACGCCCCAGCCGAGCTGGTCCTCGTCGACGAGGTAGGTCCAGGTCGAGGAGGGACCCTTCAGGCCGGCCGCGTCGAGATCGACGGGCCCATGACGGGACACGAGCGCCTGAAGATGGCTCTCGATCTCGCCGCGGACGCGGGCCTCGATCTCCAGGAAGGCGTCGGTGGCCGCCTTCTGGAATTCCTGCAGGGGCTCCAGCCGGCCGATGGAGACGAGATGGATGCCTTCGCGGAGGTCGGCCAGCCAGGCCAGGTGGTCGGCCCAGGCGGCGTCGAGGAGGACGAGCGCCGCCCGCCGGGCCAGCCGGCCGAAGGCCGCTTCGCCCAGGCGGTCGACGCCGGCCCGGACGAGCTCCGGCGACGGCCGGAAGGGATCGTCGTCCGGCCCCCCGTCCCCCGCCCGGGCGAACACGGCGTCGCGCCAGCCGGCGACGATGCGCCGCTGCGTTTCGACCAGGGTCGAATAGTCCCAGAGCGCCCGGCGGATGTCCAGGTTGCGCCCCTCGATGATCCGCTGGCCGTGGACGATGTCGCGGCGGAGCGGCCCGCTCTCCACGGCCTCGCCGCCGCGCTCGAGCCGGTGGCGGGCGAAGAGCCGGCCGGACAGGCCGTAGCGCTCGAAGATGTCGTCCTCGAGGCTGATGAAGAACCGGGAGGAGCCGGGATCGCCCTGGCGGCCGGCCCGGCCGCGGAGCTGGTCGTCGATGCGCCGGCTCTCGTGCCTGTTGGTGCCGATGACATAGAGGCCGCCCAGCGCGGCCACCCGCTCCCGGTCTTTCTCGTCGGGGCCGCCGAGCTTGATGTCGGTGCCCCGGCCGGCCATGTTGGTCGAGATGGTCAGGGCCCCCAGGGCGCCGGCCCGGGCCACGACAGCGGCCTCGGCCTCGTCGTTGCGGGCGTTGAGGACCTCGCCGGCGAGGCCCGCCGCGGCCAGGGCGGCGGCCAGCTCCTCCGATTCGCGGACGCTGGCCGTGCCGACGAGGACCGGCCGGCCGGCAGCGTGGACCGCGCCGATCTCGCGGACCAGGGCGGCGACCTTGGCCGCCTTGTGGGTGAAGACGGCGTCGGGGAGGTCCCGGCGCACGCACGGCCGGTGCGGCGGCACGACGGCCACCCCGGCGCCGTAGAACTCCTTGAACTCGCGGGCCGAGGGCGCGGCCGTGGCCGTCATGCCGCAGAGCGTGGGGTAGAGACGGAAGAAGTGTTGCAGGGCGATCGACCCCAGGACGCGGCCCTCGCCGCCGCGGCGCAGGCCTTCCTTGGCCTCGACCGCCGCCTGGAGGCCGTCGGGCCAGTGGCGCTTGTCCATGACCCGGCCGGTGAATTCGTCGACGATCTCGACCCGGCCGCCGCGCACGATGTAGTCGACGTCCCGCTCGAGCAGCGCCCGGGCGTGCAGGGCGCAGTGGAGCGCGGCCAGGAGCGGCTCGTTCGCGGCATCGAAGAGATTGCCGCAGCCGAGCAGGGACTCGACGCGGCGGATGCCGGCGTCCGTGGGAAAGACGTTGGCCCGCTCGGCGTCGGTCTCGAAATCGAGGCCCGGCTCGAGCCGGCGGACGAGGCCGGCCAGCCGGGACGCGTCGTCGGGAGGCGCGGGGGCCGTCCCCGAAATGACGAGGGGGACGCGCGACTCGTCGACGAGGATGGAGTCGGCCTCGTCGACCAGGGCCGCGCCGAAGGGGCGCTGGACGCGCTCGCCCGGCTCTAGGGCCAAACGGTCGCGCAGGTAGTCGAACCCGGCCTCCTTGGCCGTCGCATAGACGACGTCGCGGGCGTAGGCCGCGCGCTTGGCGGCCCGGTCCTGGCCTTCCTGGATGGTCCCGACCGACAGGCCCAGGAACCCGTAGCCCGGCCCCATCCAGGCCGCGTCGCGGCGGGCCAGGTAGTCGTTGAAGGTCAGCACGTGGACCGGCCGGCCGCCCAGGGCGAAGGCGGCGGCGGCGAAAACGGCGGCCAGGGTCTTGCCTTCCCCCGTCGGCAGTTCGGCGATCTTCCCGTCGGCCATGGCCAGGGCGGCGGCGATCTGGACGTCGTGGGCGGCCAGTCCGGTGGCCCGGCGCGCCGCTTCGATCGCCAGGGCGAACACCTCGACCCGGGCCGCGCCGCGATCGCACCGCGCCGTCCTCCCTTCGGGGGGAGGGCCTTCGAGCCGCGGCCGGAGAGCGGCGGCCCGGCGGGCCAACTCCCCGTCCGGAAGCCCCGACACGCCCAGGCGCTCGCCGGCCTGCCGGATCTCGCCCGTCGTCCGCAGGTAGCCGCGGATGTCCGCTTCGACGGGGTGGCCGCGAAGCTTGTTGAAGCCGGTCCGCAGCCGGCCTGAAAATGCCGGCGGGCGCCGGTCACGGTGCATGGGCCGCCCGGACGGGCCGGCCGTGTGGGTCTCGATCATGGTCTCCTCCTCGAAGGTCATGGGGTCTCGACGCGGGACGGGAACGGACGAGGAGGTCAGCGGGGCGGGCCCCGAAGGAGGGCGGGGGCCTGCGGACGAAGGACGGCGGCGGGCGCGAAGCGGGGCTCGCCGCGCGGCCGGGCCGCGAGCGGGACGGAGAGGACGAAGAACACGACCGCGAAGGGCAAGGGCAGGACGAGGGCCGCCAGGAGCAGGAACGGCAGGGCATATCGCGCGGCCATCGCGTTTCTCATCCGGGTCCCATTGTAGGCCGTACCCCCCGATGGGGTCAAACCTACCTTTTTTCGAAAAAGGTAGGTTTGACCCCATCTTGCGTCCTCCACGCTTGACAAAGGGCCGGGGAGCGGGGATGCTTGAGGAGGATGAAAACCATGAAAACACGACTCGCGGCGGCCGCCTCCCTGGGGGCCGTTCTTTTTGCCGGCCTTGCCGGGCCGGCGCTCGCCGGCCCCGAACGTCAATCCACGCGCACGGCGGCCGCGGACCCGCAGGCGGCGGCCAAGCCCCTGCAGTATGAGCTGTCCGTCGTGCTCAAGCTCGTCCCGGTCCACGTCACGGACAAGAAGGGTGATCCGGTCCTGGACCTGACACGCGACGAGTTCACCGTCACCGACAACGGCCGGCCGGTGCCCATCACCGCCTTCGAGCGCCACGCGCTCGCCCCCGCGTCCGGGGCCGCCGGACCTGCCGCTCCCCTTCCCGCGCCCGCCCCCGGGCCCTCGCCGGCCGCCGCGGCCCCCGTCCGGCCGGCCGCGCGCAAGTTCTTCCTGTTCTTCGACTACGCCTACAACAACGTCCGCGGCATCCTGAAGGCCCGGACCGCCGCCCTGCACTTCCTGGACGAGATCGTCCGGCCCGAGGACGAGGTGGCCGTCCTGACCTATTCGGCCGTCGGCGGCCTGGCCTTCCACGAGTACCTGACCCCCGACCACGGCAAGGTCCGCCAGGTCGTGGAGAAGATCGGCCACTCCGACGTCAAGGGCCGGGCGACCGTCATCGAGGACTACTACTGGAGGCTGGTCCAGGCGACCGGCGGGCCGTTCGCCCTCGGCTTCCGGGCCGAGGCCGAGGCCAACCGCCAGGAATCGCGGAGCATGGCCCAGCAGTACATGCAGAAGATGACCGCCCTGGCCCGGGCCCTGCGGCTGGTCGAGGGCGAGAAGAACTTCATCCTGTTCTCGTCGGGCGTCCCGAGCTCCCTCATCTACGGCTACGCCACGGCCAACGTCTTCAACCGCTCCGACGTCGCCCGCGCCTCCGGCGACGACGTCCTGCGGCGGGCGAACGAGGCCATGTACAAGGAGTTCGGCGCGGCCGGCTGCGCCTTCTACGCCTTCGACACGCGGGAGTCGGCCAAGGAGGCCGCCCTGTTCGCCTACGACGAAGAGACCTTCGCCCTGGGCAGCCGGGCCCTGACCACGGCCATCGACCCGTACGACGTCTTCAAGGACGACAAGGCCACCGGCCTCAACTCCCTGAAGCGCTTCACCGACACGACGGGCGGCAAGTACTATTCGAACATCAACATGTACGAGAAGAACGCCGGCCAGGTCGGGGCGGTGACCGGGGCCTATTACGTCCTCGGCTACGCCGCCGGGGAGCGGTCGGACGGCGGGTTCCACGAGGTCAAGGTCTCGGTCAGCCGCAAGGGCTGCGTGGTCCGGGCCCAGACGGGGTATTTCGATCCCAAGCCCTACGCCGGGTATTCCGACCTCGAGAAGCAGATCCACCTCTTCGACCTGGCCCTCAACGAGCGGGCCTTCTCGCGCCTGCCGGTCAACGTGCCGATGGGGGCCCTGGCGGCCTCGGCCGAGGGCGTCACCCGCCTGGCCCTGCTGGCCCGGGTGCCGGGCGACGTGACGACCCGGTTCGCCGGCCGGCGGATCGAGTTCGTGGCCCTCTTCTTCAACGACGCGGGGGACGTGGCCGCGATCGTCCGCGAGGAGCGGGACCTGGCCCCGTGGCGCGGCCGCGAGCTGGCCTTCGCCGCCGGAACGACGGCGCTCCCGCCCGGCGCGTACAGCGGCCGGCTCGTCATCCGGGACATGGAATCGGGCCAGAGCGCGGTGGCCTCGGCCAAGGCCTCCCTCGGCCGGCCGCGGGCGGCGGCGCTCGAGCTGGGCACGCCGCTCGTCCTCGAGCCCCGCCCCGGCTGCCCGCTGGTCGCGGCCGGCGACGGCCGGGCCCGGCCCGATTTCGCCTGGAACGACATCTACGGCTACGACAGCTCGGTCTACACGCCGGTCCTGGCCGGCGACACGATCGGCGCGGCGGCGCTGGCGGCCCCCGGGGGCCTGAAGATCGTCGTCCCCTGCGCCGCTCCGGGCGGCGCGGCCGCCGCCGACCTGGCCCTCACGGCGGCGCTGGTCGAGGCCGCGACCGGGCGGCAAACGGCCGCGTCCGTCGGGCTGGCCGGCCGGTCCCCCCGGGGGCCGGTCGACGTCTTGACGCTCGACATCGCCTCGGCCGAGCCCCTCGCCCCCGGCACGTACTACCTCCACCTCTACGCCGGGGACAAGGCCCTGGGCACGCTCGGCCACGCTTTCACCGCCATCGCCGTCCGTTAAGATCGGGCGCGACGGGCGGCCCCGTTTCTTTTCATTGAATTCGGGGCCGGTTTTTCCCATAATGGAACGGCCTTGAACACGCCGACCCGGAAGACCGCCGCCGACCCGACGCCGCAGGAGCGCCCCGCCCTTGCCTGAATTCCTGGACTTCCGCGGCGTTTCCAAGCGCTTTGGGGCCGTCCAGGCCGTCGACGGCGTCTCGCTCGAGGTCCGCAAGGGCGAGTTCTTCTCCCTGCTCGGGCCGAGCGGCTGCGGCAAGACGACCATGCTCCGCCTGGCGGCCGGCTTCGAGGAGCCCGACGCCGGCCGCGTCTTCCTCGACGGCAAGGACATCACGGACCTGCCGCCGAACGAGCGCAAGGTCAACACCATCTTCCAGAGCTACGCCCTCTTCCCCCATCTGACCGTCCGCGACAACATCGGCTTCGGGCTGACGATCGCCAAGCGGCCCAAGGCCGAGATCCGGGCCGAGGTCGACCGCATGCTCGAGCTCATCCGCATGGCCGACCAGGCCGACAAGAAGCCCGGCCAGCTCTCGGGCGGCCAGAAGCAGCGCGTGGCCGTGGCCCGGGCCCTGGTCAACAAGCCCGACGTCCTGCTCCTCGACGAGCCGCTGGCCGCGCTCGACCTCAAGCTGCGGCAGAAGATGCTCATCGAGCTCGATCTCATCCACGACCAGGTCGGCATCACCTTCCTCTACGTCACCCACGACCAGGCCGAGGCCATGAGCTTGAGCGACCGCATCGCGGTCATGAACGGCGGCCGCATCGAGCAGGTCGGGGCCCCGGCCGAGATCTACGAGTCGCCCCGGACGAGCTTCGTGGCCGCCTTCATCGGCGACACCAACTTCCTCGAGGGGCGGGTCCGCGAGTGCCTCGACGGCGACTACTGCCGCCTGGACATCCCCGGGCTGCCGCCGGTCGAATCCTACAACGACAAGGCCCTGCGCCCGGACCAGCCCATCTACCTGAGCGTCCGGCCGGAGAAGGTCCACATCTCCCACGACCGGCCCGAGGACAAGCCGCGGCGCAACTTCGCGCCGGGCGTCGTCGAGGACGTCATCTACCTCGGGGCGAACACCAAGTACTGGGTCCGGGCCGGCGGGCGCCGGATCCAGGTCCTGCGCCAGCACGACCGCTATTTCCTGGACGAGAAGCCCATCCGCTGGCAGGACGCCTGCTGGATCTGGTGGCACGCCGACGACGGCTTCATGCTCGATCATTTCCGCAAGGACGACGAGGCCCTGCTGGCGGCGCCGCCGCAGCGCGTCGGCGAACCGCTGAACGGGAAATGACATGGGGCCGGTCGACCGGGAAAGCCCTGCCGATGGCCGCGTCCCGGGGCCCGCGCGCCGGCGGCGGAGGCTCGGCCCCGAATGGCTCGTCAGCCTGCCGACCCTCGTTTGGCTGAGCCTGTTCGTCGTTATCCCCACGCTCCTCGTCTTCGTCATCGCCTTCCGGCCGGCCACCCCCTACGGCGGCATCGGCCCGGGCTGGACCCTGGAGACCGTCCGGGCCCTGGCCGGGCCCGGCACGCTGGCCATCGCCTGGCGGACGTTATGGATGAGCCTGCTGACGACGGTCCTGGCCCTTCTCCTGTCCCTGCCGGCCGGCTACACCATCGCCCGGGCCCCGGCCCGCTGGCGCAACCGGCTGCTCCTGCTGGTCGTCGTCCCGTTCTGGACGAGCTTCCTCGTCCGGGTCTTCGCCTGGCGGTCGCTCCTCCACCCGGAGGGCCCGGTCAAGCGCGTCCTGGCCGCGGTCGGCCTGGTCGACGCCCAGGCCACGCTCCTCTACCATCCGGCGGCGGTCATCCTGGTCATGGTCTACACTTTCCTGCCGTTCACCATCCTGCCGATCTACGCCGCGGCCGAGAAGTTCGATTTCCGGCTGGTGGAGGCCGCCCGCGACCTCGGCGCCCGGCCCTTCCAGGCCTTCCGCAAGGTCTTCCTGCCGGGCATCCGGACCGGCGTCGTGACGGCTGTCCTGGTCGTCTTCGTGCCGGCCCTGGGCTCCTACATCATCCCCGACCTCGTCGGCGGCCCCTCGAGCGAGATGATCGGCAACAAGATCGCCCAGCGGGTCTTCACCGACCGCAACCTGCCCCTGGCCAGCGCCCTGTCGGCCGTCCTGGTCCTGGCCGTGCTGGCGCCGCTCGCGGCCATCCTCGTCATCCAACGCAAGGGCAAGAAGTCGGGCATCGTCATCGGGGAGGCGCCGTGAGACGGAGCCGCTTCCCCATCGCCGTCACCGGCCTGGTGCTGGCTTTTTTGTATCTGCCCATCCTCATCCTGATCGTCAACTCCTTCAACCCGGCCCGCTTTTCCGGCCGCTGGGAGGGGTTCTCGCTCGTCTGGTACGCCAAGCTCTTCGATTCGCCGGAGATCTGGCAGGCCGTCCGCAACACGCTGGTCATCGCCGTCGCCGTCACGGCCGTCTCGGTCGTCCTGGGCACCATGGCCGCCTTCGCCCTCCACCGCTGGGGCGCCAGCCGGCTGCAGCGCGTCAACTACACCCTGATCTACCAGCCCCTCGTCGTGCCCGAGATCCTGATGGGCATCAGCCTGCTGATGGCCTTCGTCGCCGTCGGACTGCCGCTCGGCCTGTTCACGATCTTCCTGGCCCACGTCACCTTCTGCGTCAGCTACGTGGCCATGACCGTGCTCGGCCGGCTCCAGGACTTCGATCTGACGGTCCTGGAGGCCGCCCGCGACCTGGGGGCCGGCCCGTGGCAGGCCGTGCGGCGGGTGCTGCTGCCCCTGCTCATGCCGGGCATCGTTTCGGGCGGGCTGCTGGCCTTCACGCTGTCGGTCGACGACTTCGTCATCACCTTCTTCGTCGCCGGGCCCGGCTCGACCACCCTGCCCCTGCGCATCTACAGCATGATCAAGTACGGCGCGCCGCCTCTGATCAACGCCCTGTCCACCCTGCTCCTGGCCGTGACGCTGACGGCCGTCCTGTTCAGCCAGCGCCTGGCCGCCCGCCGCCCGTAACGGACCTCGGCGGGGGACGGCCGAAACGCCCCCGTTTTCCTGTTGAATTGCCGGGCGGTCTGGATTATAACGGGCCTTCGAGAGGCCCGTGTTGAGAGCCCGCACCATGAACCGCCCTGCCGCCGCCGCGCGCGTCACCGCCCTGGCCCTGGCCATCGTGGCGGCCGCCCTGCTCGTTCCCGCCTGCGGCCGGGCCAAGCCGTCCCTCCGGGTCTACACCTGGTCCGATTACTTCAAGCCCGAGATCGTCCGCCGCTTCGAGCGCGAGCGGGGCTGCCGGGTCGTCCTCGACACCTTCGAGTCGAACGAGGCCATGTACGCCAAGCTCAAGGCCGGGGCGACCGGCTACGACCTGCTCCTGCCCTCGAGCTACATGGTCAGCCTGATGCACGCCCAGGGCATGCTGGCCCGTCTCGACCGGGCCCAGCTGCCCAACCTGGTCCACGTCGACCCCGACTACCTGGCTTTGGCCATCGACAAGACGATGGACCACTCCGTGCCCTACATGATCACCAACACCGGCATCGCCTATCTCGAGGGCCGGGTGCCGGACGTCGTGCCGTCGTGGCGGATGTTCGGCCGGGCGGACCTGCGCGGCCGCATGACCATGTTCAACGACATGCGCGAGACGATCGGCGCCGCCCTCAAGCTCCTGGGCCACAGCATCAATTCGACCGATCCGGCCGAGCTGGCCGAGGCCGAGGCCGTTCTCCTCGAGTGGAAGAAGAACCTGGCCAAGTTCGACAACGAACAGTACAAGCTCGGCCTGGCCTCGGGCGAGTTCCTGCTCGTCCACGCCTGGAGCGGCGACGTCTTCCAGGTCCGCCGCGAGAACCCGGCCGTGCGCTTCTTCATCCCCGAGGAGGGCACGGTCATCTCCTGCGACGACCTGGTCGTCCCGGTCGACGCCCGCGAGCCCGGACTGGCCCACGCCTTCATCGACTTCCTGCTCGACCCGGCCGTCGCGGCCGAGAACACGGCCTTTGTCTATTACCTCTGCCCGAACAAGGATTCCTACCCGTTGCTGCCGGCCGAGATCCGCGACAATCCCGGCATCTTCATGGACCCGGCCATCCGGGCCAGAAGCGAGATGATCGGCGACATCGGCGCGGCCAACGCCCTCTACGTCGCCGTCTGGGACCGCCTCAAAGCCGCCCGCTAAGCGTCTTGCGCTAGCGCATCGAGGCGCGGCGGATGACGACGGGCTCGAGGGGCTTGTGCATGGCCATCTTGTGGTCCGCGTCCTCCCAGCGCTCCTCCACCGGCACGGCGGCGATGCGCTCGAGGACGTCGAAGCCCTCGACGATCCGGCCGAAGACCGTGTACCGGCCGTCGAGATGCGGCCGCGGCGCGACGCAGACATAGATCTCCGAGTCGCCGCTCCACTCGTCGCCGACCCGACCGAGCCCCAGCGTCCCGACCAGGTGCGGCCGGGTGTTGAACTCGGGCGGAAGAGGAGGCGCGCCGCCGTCGCCGGCCTGGATGACGTGGCCCCGCACGACCCGGTAGAAGTCCTTGCCGTCGTAGAAACCGCTTCGGACCAGGCCCTCGAATTGGGCCACCGTCTTGGGCGCGTCCTCAGGGTAGAGCTCGAAGGCCAGGGTCCCTAGAGAAGTCTCCATGACGCACACCGGGGCCGCGGCGCGGAGGGTGTCATGCCCGTAGCGAGCGGCGATGCGGGCCGGATCGACGACGGCGTGGCGGATGCGCTGCCTCTTCCACGTATAGGTGACGTGGAGGAGGCCATCCGCGCCCTGGATGACCGCCGGGTAGGAGAACTCCGCGCCCTTCTCCTCTTCCAGGGTCAGGGCCCGGGTCCAGTTCCGGCCGTCGTCCGAAACGGCCAGGGCCAGGACGCCCCGGCCTTCGGTGACGGGATTGTAGGCCAGCACCTGACGGCCGTCGTCGAGAGTGACGGCGTCGATCCCGGCGTTGGGATTGGGGAACACGGTCGGGGCCGGGGCCGACCAGGTCGCCCCGCCGTCGCCGCTGCGGCTCTCGTAGATCCGTCCCGCGTCGCCCCGCATCAGGGCGATGAGGCCGCCGCCGGCCGCCCGCAGCAGGGCCGGCTGGATGAGCCCCGGCTTGCCGCCCTCGTTGAGGGGCGGCGTCGCCGTCCAGGTCCGGGCGCCGTCGCGGGCGCTTTCGAAACGGACCCGCCAGCCGCCGTCCTCGGTCGAGCTGCCGCAGAGCAGGGTCCCGTCCTCGAGCTCGAGCGGGTGGTTCTTGACCGGGCCGAGGAAGCCGTCGGGCAGGGCCTCCGGGGCGCTCCAGGTCCGGGCGTCGTCGGCCGAGCGCATGACCAGGCCGCGCCAGCGCGCCGGAGAGGGGCCGACCTTATAGAAAAGGAGGAGCGGGCCCGCGGCCGGACGGAACAGGACCGGGTTCCAGCAGGGCTCGGCCGCGCCGTCCGCGGCGGCGCCCCGGGCCGTCTCGACGGGCGCCGTCCAGCGCCCGCCCTCGCGCCGCGAGAGCCAGATGCCGACATCGTCCCGGCCCTCCGCCGTGCCGCCGAACCAGGCCGCCACGAGCCCTGACGGCGTCTCGGCGACGGTCGAGGCGTGGCAGGCGGCGAACGGCGCCGTTTCGAAGATGTCCTCGCGCAGCACGATGGCCGGCCCGCCGTCCGCCCCGGTCGCGGCCGCTCCCGCGCTCGGCCGCGGCGTCCGCCCCCGGCATCCGGCGGCGAACGGGAGAAGGCCGATGCAGACGCAGGCCGGGACCGAGAGCGCGATCCGGCGCCCGGGCGACGTCCTCATCCTGGCCTACTTCAGCGTGGCGAGGTAGTTGCCCGCCCCGACGACGACGGTCGAGAGGATGAGGACGACGATGCCGGCCACGACCAGCCGGCGCGTCGGCCGCCCCGTCCCCCGCCATTCGTGGAAGAAGATGCCCCACAGGCTGCTGAAGGTGATGATGAAAGCCATGTGGATGGTCCAGCTGGAGAAGTCGTAGCGGCCCATCTGGGTCGTGCCCATGCCGTAGAAGAAGAACTGGAAGTACCAGGTCGTCCCGGCCAGGGCGGACCAGACGTAGTTGGACCACAGCCGCGGCTTGGGCTTCGCGGCCGCCGCGGGGGCGCTCGCCGCGGCCGCCGACGCCGCCGGCCCGGCCGGACGGACCCGGCCGTAGTCGCGCCACGACCTGTTCTTGAAGCTCAAGGCGGCGCACCAGACGAAATTCGTCGTGAACCCGCCGAGCAGGGCGACGATCATGACCGGGAAATTCTGGAAGATGGGCCGGGTCCCGGCCGCGACGGCCGCCTCGGCGATGGGCTTGCCGGCGGCGAAGGCGAAGGCCATGCACGAGCTCATGACCCCGGAGAACGCGGCCACCCAGACGCCCTTGGTGAAATCGAACTCGGCGATGGAGGCCCTCTTCTCGGCGTCCGAGAGCTGCTTCTCTTTTTTCATCCCCGCGACGCCGCACATGGCGATGCCCGCCAGGCAGACGAGGATGCCGAGGATGACGACCCGGCCGGACGTCGAGGCCACGAGCCCGGCAATGCGGCCCTCGAAGACGGGCGGCATGAGCGTCCCGAAGACGGCGCAGAAGCCGAGCGACAGGGCCATGCCCAGCGAAAGCCCGAGATAGCGCATGCTCAAGCCGAAGGTCAGGCCGCCGATGCCCCAGAGCACGCCGAAGAGATAGGTCCAGAGGATCGTCCGGCCCGTCCCGGACCGGAGGACGTTCGCCAGGCCGGGGCAGGTCAGGGCCCCGACGACCCAGGGCACGATGATCCAGCTGAAGACGCCGCCGACGAGCCAGTAGACCTCCCAGGCCCAGCCGCGGACGTTCTTGTAGGGGATGTAGAAGCTCCCGGCGGCAAAGCCGCCCAGGGCGTGCAGGAAGACCCCGAGAAAAGGATTGGCATTCATCGCGCCTCCATCAGGGCCGGACTATATCCCCCCCCCGCCGGCTAAGTCAACAAGAAGGGGTCAAACCTAAATTTCTTCAATTTACGGTTTGATCGGATGAGGGACAGGATCCCATTTCGGGAGAAATGGGTCACGTCCCTCCTTACCCGCCGGGCCGGAAATTGAAGAAATTTAGGTTTGACCCCTTCTTCCCTTTTTAATAGCATACGCGCGAAAGGCGGCGGCATGCTCAAAGACCATCCCCGCGCCCTGGGCTACATCTTTTTCACCGAGATGTGGGAGCGGGTCGGCTTCTACACCCTGATGGCCATCCTGGTCCTCTACATGGACAAGGTCCTGGGGTGGTCCGACGCCCGCAAGGGCGATTACTACGGCATCTTCCTGGCCCTCTGCTATTTCGTCCCGCTCCTGGGCGGCTGGCTGGGCGACAAGGTCGTCGGCCAGATCCGGACGGTCCGGGCCGGCGCCTTCCTGATGGCCCTCGGCTACGTCGGCCTGGCCGTGTCCGGGCCCGGCCGGGTGGCCACGTTCTATCTCGGCCTCTTTCTCGTCGGTTTCGGGACGGGCCTGTTCAAAGTCAACATGGCCGTTCTCGTGGGCCGGCTCTACGGCGGCCGGCCCGACCTCAAGGACGCCGGCTACAACATCTTCTACATGGGCGTCAATCTGGGGGCCATGATCGCCCCGCCCCTGGCGACCTTCATCAGCGTCCGGTTCCACAGCTACAACCTGTCGTTCGCCATCGCGGCCGCCGGCATGGTCCTGGCGCTGATCGTCTGGCAGGCCGGGGAGGCCCGGCTACGGCCCTTCGACGCGAAACTCGGGCCCGCCGCGGACGGGCCGGCCGCGCCGGCCGCCCCGGTCCCGGGCGCCGGCCAGGGCCCCGGCCCCGACAGGCGCGAGGAGCGCCAGCGCATCGCCACCCTGGTCATCCTCTTCCTGATCGTCATCCTGTTCTGGGTGGCCTTCTATCAGAACTTCTTCGGCCTGACCCTCTTCGCCGAGCGCTCGACCATCGTCCTCAAGTGGCTGCGGCCCGAGACGTACCAGTTCTTCGAGCCGTTCTACATCCTGGTCCTGACCCCGGTCCTGCTGGCCCTGTTCGGCCGCCTCAACCGCTCCGGCCGCGAGCCCTCGACGCCGGTCAAGATCCTCCTGGGCATGCTCATCATGAGCCTGGCCATGTTCATCATGGTCTGGGCCTCCCTGGCCGGCGGCGACCGCGATCAGAACATCATGTCTCCCGCCTGGCTCATCGGCACCTATTTCGTCATCACCCTGGCCGAGATCCTCATCTCGCCCATGGGCCAGTCCTTCGTCTCCAAGGTCGCGCCGCCGAGGATCGCCGGGCTGATGATGGGCGGCTGGTTCGCCGCCACGGCCGCCGGCAGCTACGGCAGCGGACTGCTCGGCAAGTCCTACAGCGCCCTGGCCCACCACCAGTTCTTCCTGCTCCTGGCCGGGCTCATGCTCCTGGCCGCCGCGCTGGTGGCCCTGTTCCTCAAGAAGATCAAACGTTTCGCCATCTGATCCCGGAGGCCCCCCATGACGCTCGTCCAGGAAAAGGTCAAGCAGGCCGCCGGCCTGCTGCGCGAGTTCGGCATCGACACCTGGATCACCTTCACCCGCGAGAGCGCCATCTGCGGCGATCCGACGCTCGTCTTCCTGGCCCCCGGCGCCGTCACCTGGCACTCGGCCTTCATCGTCGCCGCCGACGGCCGCACCCGGGCCATCGTCGGGCTTTACGATCAGAAGGCCGTCGAGGAGACCGGGGCCTACGACCAGGTCGTCGGCTACGTCACCGGCATCAAGGAGCCGCTCCTCGAATGCCTCAAGGAGCTCGAGCCGCGGACGATCGCCGTCAATTACTCCGAGGGGAGCGAGATCTGCGACGGGCTGACGCATGGCATGTACCTGACGCTCCACCGCTTCCTGGCCGAGATCGGGATGGCCGACCGCCTGGTCGCGGCCGAGCCCGTCGTCTCGGCCCTGCGCGAGCGCAAATCGGCCGCCGAGATCGGCTGGATGAAGGAAGCCGTCCGGGCCACCGAGGAGATCTACGGCCTGGCCGCCGGGTTCGTCGCCCCGGGCCGGACCGAGCGCGAGATCGCCGCTTTCATCCTGGCCGAGGTCGACCGCCGCGGCCTGGCCACGGCCTGGCCCCGGGCCACCTGCCCGTCCGTCTTCACCGGCCCGGACACGGCCCAGGCCCACTACGGACCGACGGGCCGGACCGTCCAACCCGGCCATGTCCTGAACATGGACTTCGGCGTCCAGATCGGCGGCTACTGTTCGGACATGCAGCGGACCTTTTATGTCCGGGCCCCCGGCGAAACGGCCGCGCCCGAGGACGTCCTGAAGGGCTTCCGGACCATCGTCCGGGCCGTCGAGGAGTCGCGGCGGGCCATGCGGCCGGGCGTCGAGGGCCGGGCCGTCGACGCCGTGGCCCGCGCCATCGTGGTCGAAGCCGGCTACGGCGAGTTCCCCCACGCCCTCGGCCATCAAGTCGGGCGCTTCGCCCACGACGGCACGGCCCTGCTCGGCCCGGCCTGGGAAAAGTACGCCGGAAAGCCCTTCCGCAAGCTCGAAGAAAGCATGGTCTTCACCCTCGAGCCGCGCCTGACCGTGCCCGGCCGCGGCGTCGTCACCATCGAGGACATGGTGGTCGTCACCGCGGAGGGCGCCGCCTGGCTGGGCCGGCCGCAGACCGAACTGGTCCTGGCGGGCTAGGATGCGCGACAGGAACCCCGGTTTACGGCGCCTGGCCCTCATCGTCCTGCCGGCCGCCCTGCTCGTCTTCGCGGCCTCGCTCTTCCTCCGCCACCGGCTGCCCGACAAGCCGATGATCCTGGAACCGCTCCTTCAGGACCCCGTCCAGACGGAGGAGGGCCTGCCCGGGCCGTTCGAGGTCGAGCGCAAGGGCTTCACCTACACGGTCACCCCGCTCTTCAACTACGAGCTCTGGGGCCTGGTCGTCTCCTACCATCATTCGTCGTCGTTCATCGACATCTCCCACAAGGAGTGGAACGACTACCTGAACACCAAGGACCTCTGCGTCCTCTGGGGCCGGAACGTCGAGACCGGCGTCTACAAGCGCATGACCTTCCGCAACCGCGACTTCACCTGTTATTACCGCTATCCCGACCGCGCCGCTTTCGAGCTGTTCACCGAGAACGCCCTCTCGAACAACCACATCCTGCCCGCCGACGCCCAGGTGGCCGAGGCCGTGCGCCGGGCCCGCACCGGCGACCAGGTCCGTTTCAAGGGTTGGCTCGTCTCCTACGGCCTCAAGGGCGCGCCCTACACCCGCGGCTCCAGCACCGTCCGCACCGACCGGGGCAACGGCGCCTGCGAGGTCGTCTACGTCAACGAGTTCGAGGTCCTGCGGGCCGCCAATCCCGTGTGGCGGTCGCTCCACGGCCTGGCGCTCGTCCTGGCCGCGGCGGCCCTGGCCGCGCTCGTCTTCGTTTGACGGGCCCGGTCCTTTGGTCTAGATTGCCGGTGATGATCATCCGGCCGCGCCGCTCCCCCGGTCCCGGCCGGGGCCAAGTCCCCCGGCCCCGGAACCCGGTCTGGCGGGGGGCCCTGCTGGCCATTGTCGCCGCCGGGGCCGCGGCCTGCGCCCCCCGGACGGCTCCGGCCGCGGCGCCGTCCTCCCCGCCTCCGGCCGGTCCCTGCGCCCGGGCCTTCGTTCTCGTCGACCGCGGCCGCCCCGCGGCCCGGATCGAGATCCCCGAGAACGCCGGCGAGGTCGAGCGGCGGGCCGCCGACATCCTGCAGACCTCCGTCTTCAAGATGACCGGCGTCGATCTGCCCATCCTTGCCGTCCCCGCCCCTTCCCGCCCCGGGGCCGCGGCCATCGGCTTCACCGCCGCCGACCTGCCCGCCGTCATTGCGTCATCCCTTCCCACCCTGCGCGCCGACGGTTTCGCCGTGGCCACCTCGGCCGGCAATCTCTACGTCGTCTCCGGCGGCGGCCGGGGCCTCGTCTACGGCGTCGTCCACCAGCTCGAGAAATACTTCGGCTGCCGGCGCTTCAGCCCCACGGCGGAGCTCTTCCCCCGCCGCGGCGACCTGACCCTCGGCTGCCTGTTCGAGGTCGACAACCCGGCCAACGAGGTCCGCATCGTCAACGGCGACTTCGCCCTCGACCGGGACTGGCTCGACTGGATGCGCCTGCAGTCCACGTCCGATCTCTACGGGGACGGCTATTACGTCCACACCCTGGGGCGTCTCGTCCCCTGGCAGGAGCACTTCGCCGCCCACCCGGAATACTTCGCCCTTATCGACGGCCGGCGCCGCATCGATCAGCCCTGCCTGGCCCGGCCGGAGGTCTTCGACCTGGTCGCGGCCCGTCTGCGGCAGGAGATGGCCGCCCAGCCCGGCAAGGCCATCTGGTCGGTCAGCCAGAACGACAATCCCTCGTATTGCCGCTGCCCCGAGTGCCTGAAGATCATCGAGGAGGAGGGCTCGCCGGCCGGGCCTGTCCTGCGCTTCGTCAACCGGATCGCGGCCGCTTTCCCGGACAAGATCATCTCCACCCTGGCCTACCAGTATTCCCGCCCCGCGCCGCGCCTGGCGAGACCGGCCCCGAACGTGGAGATCATGCTCTGCACCATCGAGCTGGGCCGCCACCGGCCCATCGCCGAGGACCCGGCGGGGGCCTCGTTCGTCCGCGACATCGAGGACTGGAGCCGCATCTGCGGCCGGCTCTATCTCTGGGACTACACGGTCAACTTCTCGCACTTCGTTTCGCCCTTCCCCAACCTCCACGTCCTCGGGCCGAACCTGCGCTTCTTCGCCGCCCACGGCGTCCGCCGGCACTTCCCGCAGACCAACACCGGCCCCGGGCACGAGTGGAGCGAGCTCAAGTCGGCCCTCCTGGCCCGGCTGCTGTGGGACCCGCAGGCCGACGTCGAGGCGGTCAAGGACGATTTCCTGGCCGGCTATTACGGCCCCGCGGCGCCCTTCCTCCGCCGCTACATCGACGGCCTGGAGCGCGCCCTGGCCCGCACCGGGGCCCGGCTCGACATCTACGAGCCGCCAGCCGTGCACGCCGGCGACTACCTTTCGGCCGCCGACGTCGCGGCCTTCGACGCGCTCTTCGAGCGGGCCGAAGCCGCCGCGGCCCGCGATCCGGAGCGCCTGGCCCGGGTCCGGACCGCCCGGCTGCCGCTGATGTACGCCAAGATCGAGATCGGCAAGAACGACATGTTCGGCCGCCGCGGCTTCTACGTCGAGAAGGGCGGCCGGTTCGCGCCCCGGCCGGACATGGCCCGCCTGGTCGACGAGTTCTACGATCGGGCCCGGGCCGCCGGCGTGCGGAACCTGAACGAGTCCGGCCTGACGCCGAAAGCCTACCGCGACGGCGTCCGGCGGTTCATCGACGTCCAGGTCGAAGGCAACGCCGCCTTCCGCCGGCCCGTCGCCGCCGATCCGCCGCCCTCGCCCAAGTACGCCGGCGGCGATCCGGCCGTTCTGACCAACGGCGTCCGGGGCGCGGCCGATTTCAAGGTCCACTGGCTGGGCTGGGAAGGGACGGACGCCGCGCTGACCCTGGACCTGGGCCGGCCCGTCGCGGCCGGCGAGATCGCCGTCAGCACCCTCTCCGACGAGCGCAGCTGGATCCTCCATCCCGACCGGGTGACGTGCTCGATCTCGGCCGACGGCGCCGCGTACCTCGACCTGGGCCCGTCCCGGCCCGACCCGCCCGGCGACCACCGCAGCGAGGAGACCGTCCGCGTCCATCGCTGGGCGGGCCCCGCGGCCGGCCTCGGCCGGACCGCCCCGGCCGTCCGCTATGTCCGCATCCGCCTCGAAGCGGGCAAGACGCTGCCGGCCTGGCACGCCTCCGCCGGCGGCCTGTCCTGGATCTTCGTCGACGAGATCGTCGTCCGCTGACCGGCCAGGGAGGCCGGGACGGGCTGCGCTTGCCGGCCGGGGACCGTCTGGTATAATGGTCTTCCGCGACTAAAAGGTCAGATGAGAGAGAAGATTCGCGCCCTGTTCGCCCCGGAGACCCCGGCCCGGCGCCGGTTCCTCGGCTTCGGCCTGGCCTCCCTGGCCCTGCCGCTGGCGGCCAAGCTGCCGGCCCTCGCCGCCGGGCCGTCTCTCCCCCCGGACCGTGGCCTGTCGTTCTACAACACCCACACCGGGGAACGCGCCGCGGCCGAATATTGCCGCGACGGCTGCCTGGTCCCCGGCTCGCTCGTCCGGATCAACCACATCCTCCGCGACACGCGCACGGAGGAGGTCAGGGACATCGACGTCGGCCTGCTCGACCTGCTGACCCTGCTGGCCGCCGAACTGGCGGCCGCCGAGCCCTTCCACGTCATCTCCGGCTACCGCTCGCCCAAGACCAACGAATACTTGAGAGCGCACGGCGGCGGCGGGGTCGCCGCCAACAGCCTCCATCTCGTCGGCAAGGCCGTCGACATCCGCCTCCCGGGCGTGGCCCTGCGGCGCCTTTACGACGCGGCGGTGGGCCTGCGGCGCGGCGGGGTGGGCCTGTATCCGGCTTCGGATTTCGTCCACGTCGACGTCGGCCGCGTCCGGACCTGGTAGGCCGACCTACCGGGCCGACGACGAGGCCCGCTCGCCCAACGCCCGGACCAGGGCCGCATCCCGCAGATAGATGTCCTGCCGGAACTGCGTCCGCCCGTCGCCTCCGAGCCAGGCCGTCCAGTAGAGCACGTGGACGTTCCACGGCCGCGGCACCCGGACGGCCCGGTTCGTCCCGTCCTCGAGGGCCCGCTCGATCCCCTCTTTCGTCCAGGCCGGATCGCCGGCCAGGACGATCTCGGCCAGGTCGAGGGGCCGTTCGACCCGGATGCAGCCCGAGCTCAAGTCGCGGGCGGCCCGGCCGAAGAGCCAGCGCTCGGGCGTGTCGTGGATGTAGACGTCGAACTTGTTCGGGAACAGGAACAGGAGCCGGCCCAGGGAGTTCTGCGGGCCCGGGTCCTGGCGGAACTTCCAGGCCAGCGCCGGGCCGTTGACCGCGGGCCAATCGACGGCCGCCGGATCGATCTCCCGGGCCCCCGCGGCCCAGCTCTCGAAGACGCGGAAGCCCTTCTTGGCCAGATAGCCGGGGTCCTTCCGGACCTTGGGCAGGATGTCCTCCCGGGCCAGCTTGGGCGGCACGTTCCAGTACGGATTGAAGGTCACGCTGGCCAGCCGGCCGCTGAAATCCGGCGTCCGCCGGTAGGCCCGGCCGACGATGGCCGGCATGGAGGCGACGAGGCGCCCGCCGTCCCAGACGCCGACCCGGAAATCGGCCACGTTGACGAGGATGAACCGCTCGCCCAGGTCGGCGGTGATCCAGCGCCAGCGCTCGAGGTTGGCCCGCACCTGCCGCAGCCGCTCGTCCGCCGGGACGGCCAGGGCGGAGGCCGTCGCCGCGCCGGCCACGCCGTCGGGCTCCAGGCCATGCCGCCGCTGGAAGGCCGCCAGCGCGCGCTCCAACTCCGCGTCGAAGAGCTCGGGGTCGGCCGCCGGCGTCCCAAGCCCGAGCTCGCCCATGGCCGCGAGCGTCCGGCGGAGGGCGGCCACCCGCGGCTCGCGGTCGCCCCGGACGAGCTTCGGCCCGGGCGGAAAGTCCGGCCAGCCGCCGGCGGCGGCCAGGGCCCCCATCTCGCGGTAGGCCCGCCGCAGCCCCCGATAGGTCGCGAAGCCCGGCCGCAGGGAATCGAGCGCCGCCGGGACGTCGCGGGCGGCCAGGCCCCGTTCGAGGGCGGCGGCCAGGTCCTCGACGCGGCCCTTGATGAACCATTCCGAAAGGACCGTCTCCGGGTTGACCTGGCCGTGGACGAGGTGGGAGCCGCAGAGAAGGAAGCTGTCGGTCAGGAGCATCTCCAGGTCGGCCAGGGTCTCGGGCCGCAGGCCCCGGGCGCCGTTCCGCCGGGCCCCGTCGACTTCGGCCAGCAGGGCTTCGAGGGCGGCCAGATGATAGTTCGCCGGGTCGAGGCCGTCTTCGGCCACAAGGCGGAGAGCCGCCAGGTAGGCGCGGGCGTCGCCGAGGGCCAGGCCGCCGTCGATCCAGGCCGGGCGGAAGTCCCGGGCCCGGTAGAAGCCCGGCAGGACCTCGGAGCCGCAGAGCATGTCGCGCCGGCAGAACACCGGCCCTTCCGACCCTGGCCCGCCGACCCGCTCGATCAGCGCGGCGCGGGCCATCTCCGCCGGCGGCGCGGCCGGTGGACGGCGGCAGGCGGGAGCGGTCGTCGCGGTGGCCGCGAGGACGGTCAGAAGCCAGGCGGTGACGGGACGCATCGCCGCCATTGTACCAGGGCCGCCGGGAATTTCCAGCCGCGGCGGGCCGGCCCGGTACCCGGGCTTGACAGGCCGGTGCGGCTCCAATATGGTGGTAAAAAACGGCGCGAACGGAAACGCGGGGAGAGCGCATGAGCATCGAGCTCCGTAAGTCCGGCATCGACATCATCGGCGACATCCCCTGGGGCACCCATTTCTGCCAGTTCTACCGCACGCCGCAGGACCTGGCCGACCTGCTCGTGCCCTATTTCGCGGCCGGCCTGGCGAGCGGCGAATTCTGCATGTGGATCACCTCCGAACCTCTGGACCGGGCGGCCGCGATCCGGGCCCTGGCCGCCGCCGTGCCGGACATCGAGGACCATCTTCGCGAGGGCCGGATCGAGGTCCTGCCGCACGACGCCTGGTACCTGCCCGACGGCCGGTTCGAGTCCCGCCGGGTCCTGGACGCCTGGGCCGCCAAGCTCGAGGGCGCCCGGGCCCGCGGTTTCGCCGGCCTGCGCTTGAGCGGCAACACGTTCTGGCTCGAGCAGGCGCAATGGCGGGCCTTCACCGATTACGAGGCCGCCGTGGACGAGGTCATCGGTCGGAACCGGATGCTGGCGCTCTGCACCTATTCCCTCGACCGCTGCGGGGCGAACGAGGTGCTCGACGTCGTCCGCAACCACCGCTTCGCCCTGATCCGCCGCGACGCCGGCTGGGAGCTCGTCGAGAACACCGAGCGAGAGCGCTTCCGGGCCGCGGAACGGCGACTGACCCAGTTCCCCGAGCAGAATCCCCACCCGGTGATGCGGATCGACCGGCACGGGAGCCTCCTTTACGCCAACTCCGCCGCCCGGGCGCTCCTGGACGCGCTCGGGCACGCCGCCGGGGCCTCTCTTCCGGCTTCGGTCGCCGACCTGGCCGCCGCGGCCTTCGTCCGGGACCGGGACTTGGAGGCGGAGGTCCCCGACGGCGCCGGACGGACCTTCGAGCTGACGGCCGTCCATCCCCCGGGCGAGCTGTATGCGAACGTCTACGGGCACGAGGTCACCAACCGGGTCAAAGCCGAAAAGGCCGTGCGGGACAGCGAAGCGAAATACCGCGGCTTGTTCGAGAGCATGGCCGAGGGCTTCGCCCTCTACGAGCTCGTCGATGACGAGAGCGGACGGCCGGTCGACTGGCGCATCCTCGAGGTCAACGACGCCTACACCCGCCACACGGGCGTGCCCCGGGAGAGGGTCGTCGGCAGGCGGGCCAGCGAGGTCTTTCCCGTCTCGGTCGAGGACTACCTGCCGGTGTTCGCCAAGGTCGTCGAGACCGGGGCGGCCGTCGATTTCGAAACCTTCGCCCGGGCCGTGGGCCGCTACCAGCACGTCGTCACCTTCCCGGCCGGCGGGCGCCGGTTCGCCAACATCATCGAGGACATCACCGCCCGCCGGCAGGCGGTCGAGGCCCTGCGGGCCAGCGAGGAGCGCTACCGGGCCCTGTTCAACAACATGTCGGAGGGCTTCGCCCTGCACGAGATCGTGCTCGACGAGGCCGGCCGGCCCGCCGACTATCGCTTCCTCGACATCAATCCGGCCTTCGAGCGCCTGACCGGCCTGCGACGCGATGACGTCGTCGGCCGCGGCGTCCGGCAGGTCCTGCCGGACATCGAGCCGGTCTGGATCGAGACCTACGGCCGGGTGGCCCTGACCGGCGAGCCGTACAAGTTCGAGCGCTTCTACCCGGCCCCCCTGAACCGCTGGTTCGAGATCTATGCCTATCGTCCGGCGCCGCTCCAGTTCGCCGTGGTCTTCGTCGACGTCACCCAGCGCCGGGCGGCCGAGGAGGCCCTGCGGGAGAGCGAGCGGCGGCTGGAGCGGTCCCAGGAGATCGCCCATCTCGGCAGCTGGGAGCTCGACATCCCGTCCGATCGGCTGACCTGGTCGGCCGAGGTCTACCGGATCTTCGGCCTCAAGCCGGAGGAGTCGGCGGCCACCTACGAGGCTTTCCTGGAGGCGGTCCATCCCGGCGACCGAAGCGCCGTCGACGACGCCTACCGCAGCTCCCTGCGCGAGGGACAGGACCATTACGAAATGGAGCACCGGATCGTCCGCCGGGACACGGGCGAGGTCCGCATCGTCCACGAGAAATGCGACCACCTCCGCGACGAGGCCGGCCGCATCGTCCGTTCCGTCGGCATGGTCCACGACGTCACCGAAAGCCGCCGGGCCGAGGGACTGCGCCAGGCCCTGGCCGAGCAGGAGCGCCTGCGCCTCGGGGCGGCCGTCGAGCTGGCCACCGAGGCGTTGGCCATGGCCGGGCCGGACGGCCGCGTCCTTTACGTCAACGCCGCCTTCGAGGCGCTCCACCGGGTCTCCAAGGACGAGGCCTCGGGGCGGAGCTATTTCGACCTCGTGGCCGGCGACCCGCGGGCAGCGGCCCTGCGAGAGGCCCTGGCCCGCGGCGGGGCCTGGAACGGACGGCTGGCGCTGACCCGTCCGGGCGAGCGGCCCGTCGAGCTCGAGGTCGTGGCCGCGACCGTGGCCGACCCGCCGGGCCTGCTCATCACGGAGCGGGACGTCACCCGGGAGACGCTGCTCCAGGACCAGGTCCGCCAGGCCCAGAAGATGGAGGCCCTGGGCACGCTGGCCGGCGGCATCGCCCACGATTTCAACAATATCCTCGGGGCCATCTTCATCAACACCGAGCTGGCCATGCTCGACACCCACGACAACTGCCCGGCCCATGATACCCTGCCGCTCGTCCTCAAGGCGGCCCAACGAGGCAAGGAGCTGGTCAAGCAGATCACGGCCTTCAGCCGCCGGCAGGAGACGCCAAAAACCGCCCTCCGCCTGGAGCCCGTCGTCCGGGAGGCCCTGGGGCTGTTCCGGGCCACCCTCCCGGCCAACGTCGCCCTCGAGGAGTCGATCTCGGGCGGCGGGGCGGCCGTCCTGGCCCATCCGTCCCAGGTCCATCAGGTCCTTTCCAACCTCTGCCAGAACGCGGCCCTGGCCATGGGCGGCCGGCCGGGGCATGTGGAGGTCCGGCTCGACACCGCCGAGGTCGACGCCGAGACGGCCTCCCGCCACGCCGGCCTCCGGCCCGGGGCTTACGCCCGCCTGACCGTGGCCGATTCCGGCTGCGGCATGCCGCGCGAGGTCCTCGACCGCGTCTTCGAGCCCTTCTTCACGACCCGGAACCCCGGCGAAGGGAGCGGCTTGGGGCTGTCGGTCGTCCACGGCGTCGTCAAGAGCTGCGGCGGGGCCATCACGGCCTACAGCGAGGTCGGCCGGGGCAGCACGTTCAACGTCTTCCTGCCCCTCGCCGCCGGGGTGGGCGAGGAGACCGAGGCCGAGGCGCCCCCCGCCGGCCTAGCCACGGGCCGGGAGCGCATCCTCCTCGTCGACGACGATCCGGGCCAGCTCGAGAGCCTGTCGTGGATGCTCGGCCGGCTCGGCTACACGGTCACGGCGAAGCCGTCCGGCACGGCGGCGGAAGCGGCCTTCCGCCAGGACCCGCAAGCGTTCGACCTCGTCATCACCGACCAGACCATGCCCGGCCTGACCGGGAGGGAGCTGGCCCGCCGGCTGGCCGCGGTCCGTCCGGACGTCCGGATCGTCCTCAACACGGGGTTCAGCGAGAAGGTCAACGGCGAGACCGTCGGCAAGGACGGCATCCGGGCCTTCCTCATGAAGCCGTTCACGGCCCGGGAGATCTCCCGGGTCATCCGCGAGGCGCTCCGGAACGACGGCTGACGCCTTTCGCGGCGCCCGCGCCGGCCGCGGCCCCGTCAGGCGATGTAAGGGATGGTCTGCGGGCCCTCGGGCATGACGCAGATCGAAGCGCCCCGGCCGTAGACCCCGAGCAGCATCTCCAGGGTGTCCTCGATGCGCCGGCTCGGCTCGAGCAGGGCGGCCCGGACCTGGTCGTCCGTCAGACCGTCGGAGCGGACGAAGACCCGCGCCTTGCGCTGGACCAGGGCCTGGACGTGGGCCTGCCACTGGTCCTGTTCGAGGAAGCCGGGGGCCGTGATCCGCTCCAGAAGCTCGCGCGGCGAGCGCGATCGGCGCAGGAGCGTCCCGTAGAGACCGTGGTCGGGGATGCCGTCCCAGCAGCTCGTGGCGATGACGATGGCCCCGCCCGGCCGGACGATCGGGTCGGCGGCCCGCAGGCCCTTGACCGACTGGTACAGGTTGATGTCCAGCGGGAAGCCGGAGTTGGTGGTGACGACGATGTCGAAGGGCCGCGGCACGGCCACCATGGCCGAGCGCTTGACGAAGGCGCAGCCGGCGGCATGGGCCTGGTCCAGGTCGCCGGCGAAGACGCCGGTGACGGCCTTGTCGCGGTTCAAGGTCACGTTGAGCAGGAACAGGCGGCCGGCCTGGCCGGCCACCTCGCGGATCTCCTCGAAGATGGGATTGCCGCGGGTAACGCCCCAGATGGCGTTCGGGTGGCCGACCATGCCGGCGTCGTGGTTGCCGAGGACGGTGCGCTGGCCGGCCAGGCCGGGCATGATGGCCTTGCCGCCGCCGGAGAAGCCGGCGAACAGGTGCGGTTCGATGAAGCCGGTCAGGACCTTGAGGTCGCAGCGCATGAGCTCGGCGTTGAGCCAGGTCTCGTGGCCTTTCGAGGTCAGGCCGACCCGGACCTGGGTGGCCGGGTCGAAGGTGTCGTTCTGGACGATGCGCCGGCTCTCGAAGATCGCGTCCCCCAGCATGCCCCGCAGCTCGGCCTCGGTGTTGGGCCGGTGGGTGCCGAGGGCGTTGAACAGGACGATCTCCAGACCCGGGACCGCGTCCAGGACCTCCAGGACGGCCCCGACGAGGAGCCGGCTCGGGGCCGGGCGGGTGATGTCGCTGAAGACGACGCCGACGCGCTGGCCGGGACGGACCAGGTCGCGGAGAGGCGGCGCGCCGAGCGGCGCCTCGAGGGCGGCCCGGACGGCGGCCGCCGGATCGGCTAGGGCGGGCACGAACGACGGCTGGACGACGGTGACGTCGAGCGCGTCGTCGAGCTCGATCGGGAGCCCGGTCTTGCCATAAGCCAGCGTGAGGCGCATCGCGGCTGCTATTCTACCCGAAATGGCGGGGCGGCGACAGGACGCCGCCGTAAGGTCCGGGGATGTCCCCGGCCTGGTCAGCGGCGCCGGGCCGGGATCAGCCGGTACAGCCTGGCCCCGTGGAAAGGCACGACCGGCGCGAATTCTCCCGCGACGACGCCGGCGGCCTTCCCCGTCCAGACGTCCGTGACCGCCGCGGGACCGGCCAGCCCGAGATCCGCCAGGCGCACCGGGACGGCGATCCCCGCCTCGAGGCCCTGGCCGTCCGCATCGGCCAGGTTGAAAACCGCCAGGTACCGGGCCCCGGTGGCCGGATCGACGGCCGTCCAGGCCGCCAGGCCATTGGCGTGGAAGAGCTGGCGGTTGTCCCGGCTGCGCTGGTCGAGGGCCAGCACCTCGGCGTTGGTCAGCAGCGACATCGTCCAGGCGTCGCTCGCCGGCAGGTGGCCGCCGACCATGAGCGGCGCGCGGGCCACGGCCCAGAGAGTCATGACCGCCCGCTGCTCGTCACGGGTCAGGAAGTTGGCCGTGTCCTCGCGGCCGCCGTGCGAGACCATCTCGAAGTAGCCGGGGTTGCGGGTGACGTTCTTCGACCAGCCCTCCGGCAGGGCCCGCAGGCGCCCGAGGGGCAGCATGTCCGGATCGGGCCAATGGCCCGGGCCGGCGAAGGGCATCCACTCGTGGAGGCGGCGGAAGGCCGGCAGGACCTGGTCCCAATAGTCCCAGAGGTCGCCGAGGAGGCGCCACATGTTGGCGCTGCGGGCCAGGCGCTCGCCGGCGGCCGCGGGCATGGGCCCGTACGACAGGCTCAAGACGATGGGCCGGCCGGTCCTGTCGATGGCCCGGCGGATCAGGGCGATCTCGTCGGGCCGGTAGCAAAGGTCGTCAGCCTTGACGAAGTCGACGCCCCACGAGGCCAGCTGCCGGAAGAGCGAATCGTACCAGGCCTGGGCGCCCGGGTGCCGGACGTCGACGCCCCACTGGTCCTCGTTCCAGTCGCAGTAGTCCGCCCGATCGGCGATGTCGGCGGCCCGGAACGACGTGCCCTCGACGGGCGTGTTGCGCTCGACGGCCAGGCGCGGGATGCCGCGAACGATGTGGACGCCGAACTTGAGGCCGCGGCGGTGGATGTATTCCGCCAGGGGCCCGAAGCCGCGGCCGCCGGCCGCGGACGGGAAGCGGGACACGGCCGGGACGAAGCGGCCGGCCGCGTCGATCTCGGAGCGCGAATGGACGGGGTAGTCGGGGCCGAGGCGCTGCGGCTCGGACCACTCGATGTCGACGACGATGTAGCGCCAGCCGTGCCGGGCCAGCCGGGCGGCCATGACGTCGGCGTTGGCCTTGACTTCGGCCTCGGTCACGGCCTGGCCGAACGAGTCCCAGCTGTTCCAGCCGAGCGGCGGGGTCAGGGCCCAGCCGTGGAAGGGCTCGGCCACGGCCCGGGTCCGGGCGTCGCCGGAGGGGCCGGACTTGCCCGCGGCGGCCCGCAGGAGGTCCGCCTCGGCCTGGAGGTAAGGCGCCCCGTCGGGCCGGAGAACGTCGTGGAACCAGACGGCCGGCTCGGGGCTGCCCTCTTTCGAGCCCCAGGGGAAGATGGTGTTCGTCTTGCCGCGGACGAGGCCCCAGCTCATGGCCCCGACATCCTCGGCCTTGAAGAGCGGCAGGATGTCGGCGAACCGGCTGCCGGCCGTGCGGGCCATGTATTCGCTGCAGAGGAGCGGGCGGCCGTGGGCCTTGAGGGACTCGAGGCGGGCCCTGGTCCCGGCCGCGTCGGCGTAGGCGTGGAAGGAGACGATGTCGGAGAGGGCGGTCTGGACCCGGTTGAGCTCGGCCATCTCCGGGGCCGTGTCCCAGACGCCCACGGTCAGCGGCTGGCGGGGGCCGGCGGCGCGGGCCCAGGCGAAGGCGCTCTTCACGAGCCCGAGCGACCGCGGCCCGTAGCCGGAGTTGCCGGGCTCGTTGTAGAGGTCCCAGGCCAGGACGCGGCGGTCGGACCGGAAAAAGCCGACGACGCCGCGGACGTAATCCGCCAGGCCGTCCCAGCGGGCCGGGCTCTCGAGCAGGTCCGGACCGGGGCATTGGACCCAGCCGGAATTATGGACGCCCGGACGCGGCGCCGGCTGCGGCCCGAGCGCGAACCGGGGGTTCCAGCAATCGTCGAAGAGGACGAACATCGTGGCGATGTGGTGGCGGTCGGCGATCTCCAGGAAGCGCTGCAGGCGGGCCAGGAAGCCGCCGGGGTCCTGGCTCCAGAGGAGATGGTGGAGGAAGACGCGCACGGCGTTGAAGCCGAGGTCCTCGGCCCAACCGAGCTCCTGGTCGATGATGGCCGGATCGAAGGTGGCCGCCTGCCACATCTCGAGGGTGTTGACGGCCGTTCGCGGGATGTAGTTGCAGCCCAGGATCCAGGGTTGGGCGGCGGCCCAGTCGTGGGCCCGTTCGGCCGTCCAGCGGCCGGAGGAGGAAGCGGCGTCATCGGGCGGGGCTGAGGAAACCGGAGCGGCAGGGACGGCGACGTCCGCGGCAGACGAAGCGGCCGCGGCCGGGAGAGGGACGAGAAGGAGCGCGGCGATAAGGAGGAGAAGGACGGGAGTGGCGAGAGGTCTCGGTCTGGTCATCGCATGGCTCTCCTTGGCCGGCGTCTATCGTTCCTTGGCGCCGGCGGGCAGGGCGACGGTCGCCGTCCGCCCGGCCGGCATTTCGATCTCCACCCAGGACACGGCACGGCCGGCCTCGTCTCGGCCGGCGGCCCGGACCGGCGTCCGGACGCCGTCGATCTCGAGCTCGTCCCAGCGGCCATCGAAGGCCGCGCGCCACACGAATCCCCGGCCTGAGTGGACGGTAAGGGTCGTCCGGGTCCGGCCTTCGTGGCGGACGTCGATGACGGCGTCGAGAACGGGCAGTCCCTTCAGGTCGGCCCGCGGCGTGGCCGCGGTCAAGCCGGACCGGGTCTCGACCGCGCCCGAGGCCGCGTCCGGCCGGACGCCCATGAGCCCGGTGACGACGGCCCCGACCAGGGCGAACGGGACCTCGGGATAGTCCCGGCGCGGCTTGGCCGGATCGGCCAACGCGAGGAGGCGGGCCCGGGCGGCCTCGTCGCGCCCGAGGCGGTAAAGGACCTCGGGCAGATAGGACTCGATCTCGATGCCCTCGGGTTCGGCCTCGACGATGCGGCGGAGGGTCGCGTCGCGCCGGGGCCCGGCCGGGACGGCGCCGAAGTAGAGCGGGAAGACGCCGTTCCAGATCAGGTCCTGGAAGACGAGGGCGCCGCCCTGGACCCGGCCGTCGGCGTAGCGGCCCCGCTCGGCGCTCCACCAGTCCCGGTCGTAGGCGCCCCGGACGGCCGCGGCCCGGGAGCGGAAGGAGGCGGCGGCGGACGTCTCGCCGCGGACGTCGAGGATGCCGGCGTAGGAATCGAAGGCCCGGGCCATGGCGGCGACCAGGTCCGAGGCGTAGAGCGCCCGGTCCGAGAACGGGCCCTCGTCGTATCCGCCCAGCCCGCGCGCGCAGTATTCGGGGCGGTGCTCCGGGATGCCGTCGCCGTCCTTGTCCCAGGCCCGGATGTAGTCGTCGACGGTCCGGGCGTAGAACGAGAGGAAGGCCGGGTCGTCGACGTAGGTCCGGTCGCCGGTCCAGAGGAATTGGCGCCAGCAGGCGTCCAGGACGTCGAAATTGGCCGTCAGGTTGTACCAGAAGTCGCGGTCGTTCTTGTAATCGACGGGGGCCGGCCGGTCCCACTTGTCGATCTCCCAGTACGAGCAGTAGTCGCGGGAGGGGGCGACGGCGCGGGCAAACTTGCCCAGCATGTTGCGGTTGAAGGCGGCCAGGCCGAGCGCATGGGCCCCGGCGGCCTGGTGGGAGACGTCGCGCATGCAGAAGGCAAAGCGCGACGGCAGGGCGGCCTCGTACCAGTCGCCGACGGGATCGCCGTGGACGGCGGCCGGGAAGACGTAGTCGAGGGCCTGGCCTTTGGCCCAGGAGAAGGCGGCGGACAGCCCGGCGTCGGGGGTGTCGAGCTCGAGAGGGCTTGCCGGGCGAGTGGCGGGCCGGAAGCCGCTCGGCGGGCCGAGCTCGAGCGGGAAGGGCGCGTCGCGGTCGCAGACGAGGGCGCCGTCGCGGAGCTCGAGGCGGGCGGCCTGGATGGAGGAGCGGTGCCGGCCGGGCTCCTGGTGGGCCTCGGGGCCGGCGGGATGGGTGAAATAGAAGAGATAGGCCTCGTGGCCCTGGACGACGACCTCGCCGTGGCGGCCGATGTCGCCGTCGTCGGGGCGGCGGC
>JAEAME010000160.1_pt1 | contig 87359 bp, 64 predicted proteins | sample 8958731 | NCBI WGS metagenome assembly JAEAME01 (sample SAMN16933194, study PRJNA681113) | bioreactor sludge metagenome | isolation source: anerobic bioreactor sludge (Control) | place: India:Bengaluru | collected 2018-10-24
AACGCCAAAGAACAAATCGCTGAACTGACGGAAAGCAATTTTCTGTCTCGCGCGGAGAAACGTTCCAAGACTTCCGCAATGGTCGACATGTTAGCAGATGTTGGTGCTTCAGTTTCGAGTTCGCGCGCAACTGCCGTTGGCCTCGGCTTCGGGGCAGCCTGGATGCTGGGTTCTGCCATCAAAGGCGGACCGACTCCGGAAGGTAATGAAGCACAACAAGAAGCCACTCCGGTTGAGGTTAATCCGGCTGCTCTCTTGACGAGCCCAACCGCAAGGGTTACACCTAATAGAGGAGAAAACATCCGTCTGTCTGTGTCCGGCTCGGGCAACGTCAGCGAAGCGGATGTTTCCGGACTTATCAATCAGGAAATCGCCGGCATGACCGGCATGCAAATGAACATGAACATCAATGTGACGGACAACACCCAAACATTAGATAAAAGTTTCTACGAACAAGCCATCAATCGGGCACTTGGTTTCTAGCCGGTGCCCCGGCTTGTTTTTTTAAAAGGAGGATTCCATGCAAACGATAGCAGCGCTCATTCTGAGCATGACCAAAAGAAGCGCCGATACACCTTGGTCCATCAAATTTGAACTGGGAACCAGCGGACTCGTCATGGAGACAACCGTGGGGGTACCAGCCGGAGCGGCTTCGGCCGGCCCATATCTATACACATTCATCACGGACGCAGAAGCAAAGTTAACCCAGTATCCGTACCATTATGATGTACGCATCCATGCCGCAGAAATGCGCGCGATTGATGTGCGTTTTCTGGCGGAAAAACCGGTATTGGTCGATATGCGCCAAAAGGGCAGCGTCTACTTGCTGGAAAACTTGGCTCCGGCCAACTTTGTCGGCACCGAAGAAAGTGTGTCCTTCGAAGAAGGCGGCAATGCCTTCACGCAAATGCAGCAGGAAAATGCCCGGATTGCGGCGGCACTGGCAGAAGAAGCGGCCAACGCGGAACAGAAAGTCACCATCCTGGAAGCAACGAGCGAAGAAGTGACTGCCGAATTCGCGAGCGGCGCCAACCGCTATTGGATTTTCTTCAACAGTCAACAAACCACCGTCGTTGACGGGGACACTATCCACGGGTATATCGTTGGGTATGTTTGGCCGGAAGGCGAAATGGTTCCTGAAAAAATTGGGAATCAGAACATGCTGAACGATTCCGAAACCGTCAGTGTCCGCTACCTCGGCGCGGATACCTTCGAAACCTACGGGGACGAATACCGCAATGCCGATGCTGCCAAACGCTACGGGAATATTCCATGGGAAATTTTAAACCGGGCTGCTTTAGAAGCCAAGGAATATAACCGCACGATGATTGAATCGGGGAAAATCCTGGCCATTAGTCTACAGTACAACACCGTCTATAAAAGGCCAAGCATTGATGACAGCGCCGGCAAACGTCTCCTGGGTGTGGTTTATGCCACCAATTACAGCACATTTGAAGAAGCCCGCGCCGCTATCCGAGGCAATTACTTTAAGGGCATCAACGTCAACAAGGAACTGTTGCGCCCGATGTATTCGGATTATCAAGCCATTCTTGAAGATTACCCGCAGTCGATTGCGGTACCGTTGGCTGAATTCACTGGCGTTTCCTCCTCTCAAGAAGCTGACGGACTAAAAATCATCGGCTGGATGGAGGAAATGGGTCTGCGCAATCCGCCGACCCTTGTTTCAGAAGAAGCTGCCTATGGAGCAACCGAGGAAGAAATTGATGCGATGACCGACGTCAACGCTGCGGTGAATGCCTACGAATCCAACCTCAAAAACAAAAGCGAAACCCGCATCGATGAAACCCTGAAAGGCTACATCAACAACGACCAATCCTTCGTCAAACCCTACGATGACCGCGTTGTTGAGCAAAAAGCCTATCGGGCAGACCGTTTGGCGGATAACAAATTTCCGTGGGACTACGTGAACCGGGTACGGGTCGGCGATGTCTTTATCCCGATTCCGCCTTTGTCTATCCGGATGGATAAACAATACAGCACCGAAAAGGTCAGCGTCATGCGCTCCAAGAGTTCACTGCAGAAATCAGTCGGCAATGTTCGCAATATCCTGACGATGGATTTGTATTACCATGATTTGGAGACTATCAACGGGACGGAAATGACCGGTTATGTGAAAAAGAACCGCGTGGCCGTCACGTACGCCATGGACGGCTTGCGCCCACTGATTGCGCAATTCAAAAAAGCGCCGTTCCTGCCTATTGATAATGAGTACATCAACGAAACGCTCGGCATCCACAATGTCGCACTGCGCAATATGCAGATACAAACCGTGCCGGGTTTCCCGAGTGCACTGAAGGTCACTTTGATGGTCGAAGAATTCGACACCAAACCGTTCCTGATGGGCGAAGGCAAACTGGCAGAAAAAATTAACTACCCGTTGCTACGTTGGCATTACCAACAGTTATTGCACGAACCTTTCGAAACGGAACCATGGCGCAGTTATTTGCCAAAAGTTGAACAACTCGACAACCGTGTCACCTTCTCTATTCTCGATGAACAAGAATTGATGCTGCGTCAAGAAATCGTCCGCCAATTTCGCAGCCTGAAAACGCCGAACGAGTATAAGGAAGAGCTTCTGGACGGCGAAGGCTACGATGAGGAAGCCAGCGAAGAGGAAAAAGAATATGCCGACGGTCTGCGTATCAAAGAGGCCCTCAGCCAAATGGAAACCTTCGTCAAATACGTTGAAGACAACAAACCGAAGGATGCCTTCGGGGGCGATTATCCTAACTATGCCAGCATCCCGGTCGTTTCTGGCGAGGGTCTGGGTTGGGATGCGTTCAACAATCTCTTCCAGTATAGTATCGGCAGCGTGACATTCCGCGGTATGTTGCCGAGCGAAACAAAACTGGGCGTCAAGATTGCCCAAGCCATGTATGGCGTTAATCCGGAAAACGAAAAGATTTCGGTTTCGAAACGCCTGTTCACTGGCGACAGCATGTTTGAGCGCGGGATGACAACGCCGGCAAATGCTTTCTTTGCCATGCGTCAGATTGCTTCCGGCAATAACTATGCTGGGGTCATCCTGAAGAATTTCGCAAGCAAAGAGTCCTTCAATACGATTATCGAAAAAAACTTCCCTGGCTTCTTCCAGCTCTACCTAAAGAGCAAGAAAGCCAAAAAGCGCCTGGAAGGGCTAGCATATAAAGGATTCCATCTGGACGACGAGGAAAGCACCTTGTTCCTTGTTCCGGCGGGGAATGCTTCTGACAAAAAGAACGCTGTCACAAACGACAACGATTATCTTGACATTCTGAAGGAACTGGCTACCAGTGCGGATGACTATGACCGCGAAGTCGAGAAATATACGGCTAAGTACAACGCTTTAGCGCGCGAAATTAACCGCACAGAAGCCGACATGAAGATGAACATCCAGACGATACCAAACCTGATTCCGCTTGATTTGCAAGTGGCGTTGGAAAATACTTTCTCGACCGTACAAGTACAAACAGCGGAAACGCCGACTATGCAATACTTTGGTTCGCAAGACCCGCAAATCCGAATGAGCTTTGAGACCGACCAGTCCGGCGTTGAGGCGATGGAAGACATGCTGCGCCAAGTCGGCGGGTTTGTGAAACAATACCGCGACGGTCTCGTGACGGGCTTCATGTCTATCGACAACCAACTGCTGAATATGTTGGGTGTGCGCCACGTTCTGCCTTTGTCCGCGCAATACAACACGATTGCGGGCCATCCAGACCGCTTTGCCATCGATTTGGTATTGGCAGCTTTTGACAAAACACAACGCCGTCAGGAAGCTCTATATGGCTATACTGGAGGCAACCCGGATGAGAAGCTCTTGGACCGTGCCTACCAAAATTACGACCCGGCCAAGGACGGCATGTACGTCCATGAACGCATGCGTCAGATGGAACTCTATCCGGATTTGGGCATGGCCAAAATTGAGGAACTGAACGAAGCGTTGCCTTCCCTGAATGCCCAAATGGACAAATGGGAAAACCGGGCAAATCAAGTGTTCCTTGACCCGGACTTTTATGTTTCGACAAACGAGACTTTCCGTAAGTACCTGAAGGACGCCCTTGACGACGCGAACGGGGTCATTACCCGCTTCCAGGATGCTTCCGGGATGCAGGCGAACTCCGACCTGAACAAAAACAATCCGCTGGATATGGAAGGCTTCACAACCGCCACCGGCGAAAGCATGCTCGAACGCTTCAACAGCGAAGCGGAAAAGCTCACTCCAATCGAACCAAAACTGACCTGGCCCGACTTCGGCAAAGAAACCGCCAGCGCGGACGAAAGCGAAGCCGTCACCGCGGAAACTCCGCAAGTCGTCACACCGGCAAAATATGTCTTTGGCAGCATGAATGACTTCATGAAGAACAAGGAATATGCAGACGGTCCGGACTATGAGACTTGGAAGGAATGGGGTCGAGGCGGAACCGAAGATTGGTTCAAGACTTGGAAGAAGAGCAAGTCCAAAGAACCGGCGGAGGACAAAGTTTGGCGCTATCTGGCCGACTGCATCCTGACGGCCTTCAATTCCGACGGGAACCTCTATTTGCCTGACCATGAATATGAATTGCTGACCGACGACGGCTACGACTATAACGGCAATGTCTCGGAAGAATACACTAGCGATACGAAACTCGGCAGCCGAACTTGGGCAAACGGTGCAACTTTCTATACCAAAGAGGAGCAGGCTTTGCGCGCCAACAAAACACGTTTGGCTCAAATCGATACGCTTTATCTTGAGAATGGCCGCAAACCAAGCGCGAAAGCCGACAACAGTTGGGAGTGGGATTTACCAGGCGGAGCGGACGAAAACATGCCGTTCCAACGTATCTTCTCTTATCTGCGTGCGCTTATCCGCGCCGAGTCAAACTGGCGCCAATTCGAAAACGGAGAACCGCTGTTCGTCGAAAAGAACGCTGATGGCTATCCTGTCAAAACCGGCATTACCGGTGCGCTGATGACGAAGGCACGCAAAACCTCCGACATGAACCGCTTGATTTGGGACTGGAAGTACAACATCAAGTTCTCGGTCGACGAGATGGCAAAAGTCTACAAAAAAGCGATGGCTTCCCCTTACGGCGAAATCCGCCTACGCGCTTTGGATTGGGCAATCGTTTCGCATTCCGGTGCGGAAATGCCAGCTATCCTGGAATCCGGTAAGAAGAAGGATGACGTCGCCGATGGATTCCTGAAAGGGCCCATCACCCCGGAACGTTCCGCTTATTACTTATCCATCGACAAAGCCAAAGAAGCCGAGAACCAAGTCGCCAAAAAAGACCGTGCAACAGGACTGTATCTAGGCCGCTCCTCTGTATTGGAACCGATTTACAAGCTCTACAACAGAGGCAAGTCCTTGAGCTCAGGCTCGGGCGGCGGCGAATTGGTCGATTACACTGAAGAGGAAATCGCCGAAAACATCGTCGAGGAAAACAAAAATCTTGTTTTCAATCTGGAGAAATGGACGACCGAAGAAAAATTCAAAGGTATGTTCACCGACATGTACCAGCATGACCAGAACGGCCGCTTGCTGCGGGCCTTTCCTTCTTTTTCGATGCAGCTCATCGATGAGGGTAAATGGTTCAACAATTACCGCACCTGGGATAACTTCTATGGCTTCAGCGCGCTGCACAGCATCGATGTCTACAAGTCGCGCAAAATCGCCGCCGATACAGCAGTCATCAAGATGTCTAACATGTACAGCGGCTTGACGACCAAGCGCAAGGACATGGAGTATTCGGACCTGAACGTGAACAGCTTCTTCTCCAGTCAGTTCTGGGAACAGGATGTCCTGAACATCCCGGACGAGGAAATTCTCGCAGACCGCAAAGAAATGTTCAAATCGATGATGCTTCAGACCGGCGCGCGCGTCCATCTGCGCATGGGCTACGGCTCCGACGCCCGTTACTTGCCGGTTGTCTTCAACGGAACCGTCACGGAAGTCGGTACGGGGGATGAAGTCGAAATTGTCTGCCAGGGAGACGGCATCGAACTTTCCAACGTAATCTCCGGTTCGGAGGACGACACGAATAAAGGTTGGTTTACGATTTATGAACCTTCCGAATATATCGGCCGCTTGTTGACCTCGAAGGGTAACTGGATAAAGGACTTCATCAACTACAAATCCGAAGGCGAATTCTTTAAGGAAGGACCGCTCGGGATTGTCCATTTCGGTTCCGCCATCCAAGCCCCTACAGGTGTACTCGCCCCTTGGAACCATGAATTTGGCGAATCGGCGCAAAACGTCTACTCGCAGAACGGGCAATTCATGAAGGAACAGTGGCGCAACAAAAACAACCATACCGTTGAAGGCATCTATCAGATGTTCGGCGGACTCATCGACGGCGACTTCCTGAATCCGGACAGCTTGACGCCGCCGGAGGATGAAGACAATATCCTAGTCAATCTCTACGGTTCAACACCATGGGACATCATCCAGACGTTCGCGCTCTGCTCCAGCGATTATGTCGCAGCCGTCGTGCCGTTCGAAACCCGTTCGACATTGTTCTTTGGGAAGCCGCACTGGCCGATGACCTACAAGTATGACAACGAATACAACTACGATGAAGGCACCGGAAAATGGAACCGTACCGTGCGTTCCGAACACCAGAAGACCTTTATGCAGGCGCACATCTACACGTCTGCCAACAACCTCATCTCAAACGACATCAAGGCTTCTGAGGAAGGTGTCTATACGAACGTGCTTGTCAGCTACGACGGACACATGGCCGGACCGATGCAAGCCGATAACGATATTCGTCTCGACAAACAAAAAACGACCCTGGTGGAAGCCAACATCATGGGCCACTTCGGAACCGACGGCAGTTGGGCAGACGTCTTTGGCCCGAACTACTATACCGCCGAAGCTCAAGCACAAGTCTACGGTATGTCCGCTGTCCGCGATTACATGAAGGATATGTACAAAGGCAGTTACACCGTTATGGGTGACCCAACCGTGAAACCGTATGATGTCTGCTTTATGACGGATACGGTACAGGACATGGAAGGTATTCATCTCGTTAAAGCCGTCCACCACAGCATGAGCATGGAGACCGGATTCATCTCCATTATTGAACCGGATGCTTATGTGGTGAACTGGGATGCGGAATTACTCTTCCTTTCTGACAAGATTCATGCCGTTGGGAAAAACGTCGCATTGCGTGCCGGCATTTCAGCTGCGGCTCTGTGGACCTTCTCGAAACTGTCTAGCCACATCATGAGCGTGCTTTCAAGCGAAGCGGCTGCCCTGATTGCCAAGTTTGGAGACAAGGTCGGTTCGGCCCTGTTGCATCGCAACAGCGGCTTGCTCTACGAACTGCTTGGCAAGATGCTCGGCGACGAACAGCTTATTACGTTGGCCCGTTCCCTCAAGGACACGAAGGTCCCGGAAGAAGTGTTAACGACCATCCACACACAATTGAAATTGCGCAAGGAGACGTTGAAGGCTGACCAAAAGACCTACAAAGCGCTTGTCAAGTACAAGGAAGGCAAGCAGGCGTTGAAGTACAAAGATATTGTCGATGATGTCTTGAAGAAATCCGACAATATCGATGACGCACTAGACCAGTACAGGGATGCCGTCAAACTTGGGAAAACCGTAAAGGCCACCAACTTGTTGATAGACGGCAACCGGATGTTAAAGCCATTTCTCGCCCGTGCTGCAAGCATGGCGGGCACTGTACTGAAATCTTCGACATTTTGGCTGATGGTCGTCGATTTGGTGTTCGAAGTGGCCACCTCCGGCTTGCTGGAAATGTGGACCCGGAGTAAGCAGAACGCCGAGTGCGTGAAGATTGTGCCGCTAACTTACAAAGGCCAGAGTTACACCGCTGGCATTACCGGGCACCGCGGTTCAGTCTGGGGCGATACCCCGTCTTTGGCGCAACGCTGGAAGAACGGCGAATGGGGCAGCACAGACACTGAAATCACTGATTCGGTCTGGAGCTGGCTGCCTATCATGATGAACGCGCTCGACAGCGACGACCCGAACATGAACACCAGCGGATTGTACAAAGAGAATTACGAATAACCACAGCAGAGGAGCCGTTCGCGGTTCCTCTTGTTTTTTGGCCAGCCTATGGTTACAACTAAAGATGAGAAAAACGCGAAAGGAGACCGCTTATGGCTTGGAAAGACATCGAGAATTTCATCTCGAAAAAATTTGAAGAATACAAAAGCGAACTGAAGGATGCCACGTCGCGTCAGGAGCATCAAAAGAAATTCAATGAATGGTATACAAGTGACGAAAAGAAGCGCGAATTGGCATTGGAAGCCATGTTGGAACAACAAAAGGGAGGCAGCACAAGTGCATCAACAACTGGCTCAACAGGAGTATATAGTGGAACCGTACAGGAACAGTTCTGGCAGTTCTTTATCGCCGACGGTTATTCGAAAGCAGCGGTAGCTGGCATGATGGGAAACATAGAACGAGAAACAGGCGGTGCCTGGCAAGCCACTGTCGTGGAAGGCGGTTTTACGGAATATTCAGGCGGTATCGGACTAGTTCAATGGACGGGCGGTAGGAACACAAATTTGCGGAATTTCGCCAGTGAACAAGGCAAAGACTGGAGCGACTTAAGTGTCCAACTGGCCTTCTTAAAACACGAGTTGGACACTGAAACATGGTTTGGATTCACCGGCGGCATTGCCGGTTTTAAAAAGATGACGGACGTATACGCTGCTACTGCCGAGTTCTGCTGGAAATTCGAACGACCGAGAGCTGATGCAGCTGCTATGGATGTACGAAACGCAGCTGCCAAAAAATATTACGATGAATTCGCCAACAAGGATTTTTCGAATACGACAGTGACTGGCAATGCAGCGGTGCAAGCTGTTATCGCAGAAGCGAAAAAATATTTGGGTTTGGCTTATAGCCAAGCCAATCGATATGGTCCAAGCTCCTACGATTGTTCAAGTTACATGCAGGCAGTTTTTCGTACTGTCATTGGCCGGGATATCGGCATCAATACGTGGGCGCAAGAAGACAACGCCGGAAGGTTGATACCGGTTGCTCAGCGGCGCGCCGGAGACTTATTATTGTTCGGCGCACCAGGAGACCCTTATCATGTCGCGCTATCCTTGGGTGGAGATGATATTTATCATGCAGCTAATCCCGATAAAGGCATTCTGCAGGACAAAATCTGGCCAGGAACAGAATTCTTCCCTTATATAGCCATCCGCATTCCGGAACTCGAATAGAAAGGAGTTAATCCATGACACCTGAAGAAAAAGAAGCGATTCAAAAGGCGAATCCCGAATACTCGGACGCTTACTTGCAGAAAAGAGCGGCGTTTGAAGAAATGCTGAACGGTTTGCCGACGCCAAAACAAACGGCTAGTGTCAAAACGCAGCCGGCGAGACAAATTGTGCGCGTGCCTAAAGGTTCTTTCACGCTAAAAAAATACCGCCCGCCAGCAAATATTGAACGAGAAGAATATTTACAGACGTTACACACAGAAATGATAACAACGGACTGGCCGGAATACGGACCCCTTACCAGTAGTCGAATTGTCCACCGTGAGCGAACGGATAGCCTTAATTTCTATCATCCAGACATACGCCGCGTCATGGAATTGTTTCTGACCTACTATGGAAACGGGATGTTGTATATCGTAAATGGCTTTCGGTCGCCACGGCTTTATCCGGCGCAGGTGCATAGCCTGGGTCTGGCTTTGGACATCGAGGCTCCGGACGAAGCGGCGGCTTATCGCATCATGAACGCCGCCTACGCAGCTGGATTCCCGACCATCATCCCGGGCGGGGACTTCCCGAATGGGCAAGGACACATTCATCTGGATTTGGCCCCGAAAGCGGTATACAACTACGGGATGGGCGTCTACGACGGCCCGTGGAGTTAGGAGGAAATCATGAATCCGACACTGAAAAAAATCAAAGAAACCGTCGTCGACCCGGAAATACGCAATCTGCGCAACACAACATTGGGGTTTGTCACTGCGGTCTATTACGAGAACCGGACCTGCGACGTGACTTTCGTCGACCGGGACAATGCCAAACGCAACAAGCTGGGATTGCCTTTCCCGAAAGACGGGGATGGCGTCTTTACCCAAACACTGGAAGCCGGCGATAAAGTCGAATTGGCTTTCCGCAACCAAACCAAAAACAGCATGTATATCAGCACCGTCTACAAGCGCCAAAAACGCCAAAGCGATTTGTTCCTGAAAGACGGACAAGACTTGCCGCTTTCGACCGATTTGTTCTAAGGAGGGACACGAGATGGCTTTTGAATCAAAATATTATCCGGACGGGGACATCGTCTTTCGCACACCGGATTGGCGCAAGAAACTGGAGGAAGCTGCCGCCCTCTTCGGGGAGGTTTCCTACAGCGAAGAAGAAAAGCGCAAGCGCAGCTTCCAGGAACAGGAAGTGGGGCTGAAACACCCACAGAACGGTTCTTATCTGCGCATCAACGATGACGGGTCCATCGAAGCGTTCACCGCTTACGGGACCGGCATGCGCATCAACCCGAACAACACAACCCAATTGTTCAGCGACCGTGTCCAGCTCATCGGACGCGAACTGGATATCCGTTCCAACGCCAACGGCACCAACCTAAACGGCGAAGTGCTCGGTGAAGGAACCTACCAAAGCTACCCCTACAAAAAAGGACTGAGTGCCCGTTTCCTTGAGGAGGCCAACGCGGCCGGCCTGAATACCTATGGACTGGAGGAGACGAAATGAATTATGACCTGAAATTGGATGCTGACGGCGATTTGGTATTGGGAGACCATGTGCGCAACGCCGCAGACGAATTGCTCTATTATGTACCGACAAACGAAAATGGCGATGCTCCAAGGCTTACAAATGAACCCGGCCCGGGGCGCATCCCTGTACGCGAAATGCGCACTGTTAGCGGCGAAGAAAGCCAATTGCAATTGATACGCAGCCGCTTGATGACCGAAAACCCGGACTGGTTGCTTTACCCGAATATCGGTGCTGACTTGAGTGACCTTATCGGCAAGCGTAACGCTCCAGCTACGGCAAACGAAGGCAAGGAGAAAATCATCCGCGCATTGACCTATGACAACGCCTTTTCTGCCAATGACCTGTTCGTGGAAGCCGTTCCGGTTTCCAGCGAAACCCTGCTGTTCGATATCCGCATCACCCAGCGCCTGCGCGTCCTGCGCTACGCTTTGACGGTCAGCCTGAAACTGGGCGTGACCAATCTCTATGAAATCAATCCATAAGAAAGTTGGTGACTCTTTTGCTTAGACCCAAAACCGAAATTAGGCAAGAATTGCTGAACAGCCTCAGCGAAAAATTGGGCGTCGACGTTTCCGAACAGGGCAATATCGCCGTCGCTATCGTCGACACTGTCCTTACCGAAATCTACGGTCTTTATCAGGAATTGGAATTGCTGAAAAAAGAAGCATACCTTTCCACCTCAACCGGTGTTTATACCGAACTCATCAGCCAATTGGTCGGTACAACCCGGGCAACCGGCGAAACCGACAGCGAACTGAAACTGCGCGCTTCCAACAGCGTCTACCTGAATGCCAAAGGTAACCGCTTGGCCATAGAAGAAGCAGTGTTAGCGGTCCCGGGCGTCGCTTCGTTGGATTACCGTCCTTACGGCTCCGGCACCGGCTCGTTTGTCGTGTATGTCTATCCTCAAGCCGGTGTGAATCAAGTCCGCCTATTGGACCAAGTGACGGCCGCTATCGAAACCGTTGTGTCCGAAGGTATCTATTTCGAAGTACGCCAACCGACTGAAGTGCCGGTGGACTTGGAATTAGTGCTGCAATTTGACCAGGCCCTGTCCGTCACCGAAAAACAGACGGTGCGCAATACCGTTAAAACAAACTTGCAACGCCGATTGAATCAATTGAAGAAAGACGAAGTGCTCTACATCAATGACGTCATCCGCTTGGCGCTTTCCGCAAACAGCCATGTCTTAGATGTCTCCATCGTTTCCTTGAAAGTCAACGGCATTGCCAAAACCATCACCAATACGTTTCCTGCCAACGATGAACGTTTCATCTCCGGCACGGTAACGGTAGTATAGGGAGGCGCTGTATATGGCTTTGACGCGCTTTACCCAAAACATGATGGCCCGCTTCCCGAGTTGGATGAAGCTGGCCAAAGACCCGGCTTCGGTCGGGGCCCAATTCCTCGATGTCTTCGGTATCACCTTGAACGAATTCAAACAGGAACTGGACAACGTTGTCGATGATTTCTATCTGCAGACGGCAGATACAGAAATGGTGGATTTGCTTTACCGCATGCCTTTGGCCAGCGAAACCGTCCTTGATTTGACAATGGGAGACACGGTTACGCTCGAACATTTTGACGGAACGATGCAGCCAGTCTTCGAGGCCCGCAGTTTGCGTGATTTTTATTCGCGCAAAAAACAACTGCCACTTTTCTATCAGGACCGCTCACGCGGCATGCTCTACCTGCGCGTCGATTTCTCGCGGGTGGAGGATATCCAAAACCCTTACCGTTCCGTGCGCGTGAACCAATCACCCCAATACACGCTGCAGTTGCACCATGTCTGGAATGCCTTCGATGAATTCGGCTTGCTGCTTGGATTGAACCGCCTCCCGGGCGAGCGCAATCAGGCCTTCAAGGAACGGATTCTAGGCGTCTTCCAATATCCGGGAGGACCGGATGCCGAAGGTGTGCGCAATGGCTTGGCCCGCGAATTGGGCATTCCGCGCGCGGAAATCGAAGTCGTGCCTTTCCACGACCGCACCTTCGCGACCGAATTGGTCCATGCCGACGGCACACCGACCAAGAAAATGATGGGATACGCCAAACAAATCAACGACACACTGAAATTCACTTGGGACAACCTGAACTTCGGGGAAGCCTACTGGTTCTCGCTGGAACAGGAGAACTTGGGCATTGACTTCCTGCCGCACATCTGGGATGTCGACACAAGTCTGTTCGAAACCGATGAATTCCAATCGGGCATTGGTTCGGGCGACGACCTGTTGGTCACCGCTCCGAAGGAGCAGAACAGCACGCGGGCGTTCACCGCGCACGTGAGCCTTGTTGGTTATTATGCAGACTACGAAGAAATCTTCCCAGAAATCACTTTCCAATACAAAATCTACGCAAAAGGATTAACCACCGCCGAAGCCTACAATGAACAGCCTTTTCGCTATACCGTAACGGCGGCTGAAACCTTCAATCAGGATTACCGGTTGACTGCAACCCAGGATTTTCCTTACGTCTTCCGCACTGGTTTCTCCGACCCGGACGCGTTTGTCGCCGGAACGGAACGTGATAAGTTCACATTTGCCAATTCCAACGACTTTCTGCACAAACAAACAGACGCGGTCATCCGTATCGGCCTCGAAATGGAAACGACCGACGACCAGCAAAGCAATCGCATCGGTGACCTGCAGGTCGTCTGGGAAGACACTTTGGGTGCAGAACACACCATAGCGTTTGCCACCGAAGACGATTTCTTGATTGACCGGACGACACCGGGCGGACAACCACTGACGAATGTCGTCTATACAGACGTTTCCTATGACGCCGTAAATGGTCTCGGTTTGGGCATGGGCGCCTTCCAGAAAGAAATCGACACAACGCTCGAATGGCAACAAGGCACTTTCGATAACACGAACATCCTGGCCCAAGAGGGCGGTATCAGCCTGAATCTGGCAACAATGCTTCAACTGATGAATTAATGAAGGAGGAAAATGAATGGCTTACCGTTCCGAGAATGACAAATTCTCTCTAAAAACAAACTATACGGATTTGAACCTGACGCTTTACCCGAACGCGGTCGATACCCGCTTGAACAACACGAACATGCGCGGCTTCGTCAATATCGGGGACGGCGCACTGCCGGACTACGTGATGGCGGAATATATGAACGCCGCTATCGATGGCGTGATGGCCTTGGAACGTGCACTGGGCGCGACCCCGATGGTCCCTTACGGCACCGCGCCGGAAAACTTCAACGCAGCCGTCGAAGGCGGTACGGTCGCAAGTCGACTAAATCGCATCGAAAACGGACTGTTCGATGTCCGCTACGGCGGCAACGGCTGGGACGGCAACGCTTCGACGCGCCCAACCCTCAGCACGCACAACCACGACGGACTGAACGGACACCCAGGCAAAATCAGCTTGGCGACCGAAATCGAAGGTTTGCTGCAAAAAGTGAACTTGAACCTGAGTTCGGAAACCGGTGTGACCGGAGCCGACATCTATGTTTCGAAAACAAACCCTGTCCTTATCAGCACCGCTTTGGCGGATACTCTTTCCTTAACNGTTTTTGAACAAAACAGCACAACTAAAGCGGCAGACCTGACCATCCAAAAACTGGCGACCGCAGCCAGCGCAACCGTTTCGTTCGATTCCTTGTTCATTGAACCGATTCACCCAGCCGTGCTGGACCGCTAGGAGGGATAAACAATGGCAACTGAACCTTGGTTAGACCAACCCCAAGCGGGGGATGTCCTCTCCCGCGCTATCCTCTTGGACGAAATCCGCAATAACCTGATTGCCGTTTTATCCGACTACCTGAATGCCGGAGATGACAGTGTCGAAACAGCCCTGATAAATCGGGCAGAAACGCTGTTCCTCGGCGAAATCATTCCGAGCCACACCGACTGGGAGACACTGAATGACTCCTTGCGCACACTGGCCACCATCAAGGAACAAGGTGCAATGTATGAAGGTTTCCTTTCTGATTTGGATGACAGCCTTGGGCTTTCCGATTTGGAACGCATCCAAGCCTTCCTGGACGCCATCCAGCGGTTGGCGCCGCAAGCCGGAAGTGTCCAACTCTCCGTGGGCACGCCGACGCGCTACTATGTGACGGACCCGACCCATAGCGTCACGACGGCCGGCGACAACCCACCATTGCACACAGTCCACTTGAACTGGACGCTGATGGACGCCAGTCCTTCCCAGAGCGCCCTGACTTTCAACCTGACGCCTTCAGTTTCCGAGGATGTCGCCAGTTACACATTGGAAACAAAAGCCGGCACTTATACCGCTGTCCAAACATTGGCGCCGAACGAAACACCGGTTGTCGAAACGATTGTCTGGTCCGGCCATTTCAGTGCCGCCGAGCTGTCGGATGTGTCTGTCATCAGTACGCTGACGGCCACAGACAAACGAGGAAATCAAACAATTTCAATGCCGAGTTTCGCAAAACTCCCGGCCAGCACCCGGATTCCGCAAGGCGTAAATGCCTACGAAGTCGAATACAGTCTGAATGATGGCAATTACGCTCTTTGCTATACCGGTACGGAAACAACTTGCTCCTTCGCTCCGAAACCCATTACCGGCATCTACCGTTTCCGTGTCCGCGCTATCGACGCGAACGGACAAGCTTATGGCGGCCAGGATGTTTCCGGGTATACCGATTGGGCATACAGTCCGGAAATCCCGTTGACCTTCCTGCCGGAAAAACCGGACGTTCCGCAGCCAACAGTGGAAACAACCTGGATTGCTGCGACCGTCACCTGGCCGGCAGTGGCCCGGGCGGAATGGTACGAAGTCTGGATGGGCGATGAGTGGTGGGCCCAGAACAACGAAGGCACCACACACAATTACTGGCAGCGCGTGGAACTGAACGAAGCGCGTTCCGTCACCCTGCACAACTTGAACCAAGGCAAAACTTACACGTTCTACGTGCGCGCCGGCAATCCAGGCGGCACGAGCGTCGGCTCGGCTGTAGCGACCATCAAAGTGCGCACGCTCTATGGTGACCGCTACGACAGCATCTGGACAAATGTCTGGAAAGCCAATTACACGTACCGTGATTATTACGGGAACCTCAGCTACAACCGCGACGGTTGGTACCCGACCAGCGGACTGTATCAAGGCGAATGGGTGGATGCCCCTTGGGGCACAACCGGTTGGTCCTGCGGCCGCGGCGGAGGCTATTGCGCTTGGGGTGGCCAGCAATGGGGCAACAACATGAGCTTTGTTTATTTCGATTACGGAAAAATGCGCAATGATTTGGCCGGAAAATTGATTCAATCAGTTACGATTACGCTGCGCCGAAGTGAGGACAGCACTCACGGATGGGCTGAAGCGATGCCGCTCTACCTGTACGGACATGACCGCTGGCAGGATTACAGCACCTCCAGCCCAAATGCCTTCACGTTATTTCATGCAGACCGCACACCGGTACATATCTACAACCAAGAACCCATCGCAAACATCCAATTCTCCTACGGGGAAACCGAAGAAATCACCAACGAAAAAACAAAAGCCTTGATTCAGGCGATTGTGGATGGCAAAATGATGGGCTTGGGGCTTGTGAAATACTATGGCGAATCATTCAATGACCACGCCTACCAAACCGATAAAGCCTATATGATTCTAAGTGGGCACGTCTCGATTTACGTGACGTACTACGACAACTAGAAAGGGGGCTACTTTTTTGGCACAATTTGGAAAACATCTTTTCGGCTCTTCCTTTTTCGGTAAGAGCGCAACCTTTGAAGGCAGTTACGAAAGCGAGGTCGTCGACGCAGGCGAACCTTTCGACGGCACTGTGGCCCTGAACGTGACAGCGGAATTGCCATCCGTCGCGTATGCGGCCAACAGCGGCTACCTCGTCTACACAAACAAGGCAACGGAATGGAGCTTCAACACAACCAATGCCACAACTTGGCATCCCGGAGCGGTCGTCCAATTTCAGGCGACCGGACGCCGTTTTGTCTTGAGCGCCCAGCAGGGAGCCGGAAGGGCAACCGCAACCGTTGTCCTGAAGAAGCTCTCTGACAATACCACACAAAATTACACGTTTAACTCGGCAACAACCAGTACGCTGACCATCCAAGCCGATTATGCGGATTATTTGCTGACGATTACGGTTGCAGCCGGACCGACCGTGCCGTTCACACTCCAACAAATCAGTGTCGGGGTGACGGCTTTCGCAGCGGAAATCCGCACTGGAGCCACAACCAACTTCGCAACGGACGGCAGCGATTATATACCGTTGACGGTAACGGGAAGCGAACCAACTTTCACCGCAACAAGCAATGCCGTCACCGCCAAACAATATGTGCAGGTGCGCCTGCGCTTGGCGACCAGCGACAGCGATGCCAGTCCGCGCATCGACAGATTGGAGCTCTCCAGCGGGGACATTCATAAATACGCAGCCAATGGCTATTGGTATGCCGCCATTAATCTAAAGAACGCCGCAACGGCAGCCGGTGTGACCTTCGCCCGAGCCAAACGCATCGAGTGGTCCGAAGACGAAACGACCCACAGTCGTTTTGTACTGCGCAGCACGTCTTTGTCCGGCAACACCCAGACCACATTGCCGACCGAAACGGATATCCGAAACGATGCTTACTGGAAGCCAGAAACGGCCCCTTATCGCGTGTTTCGGAACGGGACAGCTTACGGCTTACCTTATCCAAGAATCTCGCTGAAAGAGGCAGGAAATGGCTCTGAAACGAGTCCGACACTTTCCACTCTGACTATCCCGGTATCGGTCAAGTCGGCCGGCTTCCCCAACACAAAAGCTTTGGCTTGGCGCAGCTGGAAAGACCTTTCCGGGCTGCCAACCAATGCCGCTGGTGTGGGTATCCGTTATGCCTTCTACCGCCAAGAGGACGATGCGGAGAACGGCCTGGCGCCGCTCTTCGTTGTCGAAGGGCCGGAGAAGCTGGGCAGCAAGGCCATTACCTTCAATGAGACTTCCCCGCAGGAGGAGTTCTGGTTGCGCATCACATTGGAGCGTCCGGCAGGCGCCCAGTCGGCCGTCGTCGATTACCTCGACATCTTGGCCGATTTGCGTTACCAATCGGCTAATGGCGCTGCCCAGTACCGAGATACCCTTTGCGGGTTGGACAACCGAACGGGCGTCGTGCCGGGTTCCGACCTGTTGCACGAGCAGCTCGGTTTCCGCTCGCTGCGGACACTCTCTTCCAGCTTATTCAACTGGCCGCGCCTGACCGACGCCCTGCCGGAAAACGCAGCCTACCTGCAACTGAGCAACCGGGAAATCAAAATCCTCTACCGTCCGGTTTATCCGGACCAAATCCATCTGGGATTGAACCGCACAAACCTTGCGGAACGTGTCGTATTCCCGGCGACGAACACCGTCGAATTGGAATTGTGTTCGCGCGTCACACCGGAAGTGCCGCATGCTTCCACCCAGAGCGCACCGGCAGACCGGTTGCTTTTCCATTACAGCACTGACGGCGGCAGCGTCCGTTTCCCGCTGACAGTGGAACGCGAACTGTCGAGCCATTTCACACCAAGTCTATTGACGGAAAAACAGTACCGCTATTTCTTGGAGAACGGCTGGCCGGACGAAAGCTTTGTCTTGCCGCAGGCGCTTTCCTGGAGCGAAACGGCTGAAATACTGGATATCCCGGAAGCCGACCTGCAAGCAGCCAATCCGGGCGTCGAAACCTATCAAGGCAAACTGGCGCTGGGCGTCACACTGCGCTTGCCGAACACCTCGAAGAACACGGCTGTCCAGTTGAAGTTCAACAGCACGAACAGCAACCTGACCGAACAGTCCTACCAGAACGGTCCGGCCAATGACACGATTGTTGCGAACATCCCGAACGGCGGCAGCTACCAAGCGTTCGAATGGGTTTCCGATGAAGTCATCTACACCGGCATCCTAAACCCGAACAACCAAGCCGCCAGCTATGTGCGCACCCAATTGGCGGGCTACCGCAGCCCGTCGGAAACGACGCATTTCGTCTCCGAGGAGAGCCAAAGCGCAAAAGAGTTGGCCATCCTTTATGGCGTGCCGGAAGAAAACATCGTCCTGGCCAACCAAAAAGCCCTCTTCCTGAAAGGCGAAAACGTCTTGATTCCGGCCGGCCTGCAGTTGCCGGTCGTCGAACCGGAAGTGCTGTATGAAGGGGCACACCCTTACCTTGTTGAAATCATCCCCGGTTCGGTCAAACGCACGGCGGATGGCACGACACTTCCGGAAACCATCCTGCAATCCGGGTCGGACGACGAAGCGGGTCTACAGTTCTCCCTGACACCATCCGGAGACAAGAAAACAATCCTGACCCGCAGCAATCTGACGAACGGGAAAGAAAGTTTGCCTTACAGCAATATCCTCTCCGTTTCCAAAGTCGTGAACCTGACCGACGGCACTGTCTATACGCCGTACAGCAAAGTCGGGGAAAGCGAAATGGGCGACTACGTCCTGAAGGACAATGCCATTGACTGGTCGCCGAGCTACACCGGAAGCAAGGAGCCCGCCGGCGGGGAAGCTTATGAAGTCACGTTCCGCCATGGCATCGTTGACCAAATCAAGGTTGTCTACTCCAGCGCCTATTCGGAAAAAGCCGCGCGCGACCGCTTGTGGCGTTCGCCGGAAACCAAACGTTTGTCCGGAACCGTCCGCCCGGGGCAGGACACTTGGATGACATTGCCGGACAAAGCGGATTTTGCCGGATACAGCGCCAACCTGGAACGCGTGCGCTATGTTGTGGAGGACAATGACCTCTGGGTGCAAACCGCCATCCGCGAACAGGAAGGCACCGAAAAACTTTTTGCCAGCCTGAACGGCGACGACCCGAAACGCAATTGGTATCCGACCATCCAGACCGGATTCTATTATCTGAACGACCAAGAGTACTATCTGTACAGTGAACCGGTCAGCACGGTCTATGCCGGCGAAACCGTTCCGGTGCTCGAAGGCGTCACCTATTCCGAAAACGGCCTCTCCCTTATCTAATCGAAAGCCTTCCCTTCGCGGGAGGGCTTTTTTGCCTTGCTTGTAAAAAGTCTTTTGGTTACAACTAAAAGGAGAAAAGAAACCAAAAAACTACGCAAAGAAGGGAACCTCCTATGCCCACAGCTACCATCCCCCAACAGAACAACCTGAATCGCCAAAGCGGCACTTTGGTCCTTCGTCTGTCTTGCGCCAGTGTGCCGAGCGAAGCCCATCTCTTGACGACGGGGGCTTTTTCCTTGTGGTACAAAGGAGGCGCCTTTGTCCTGCAGACCAGCCCAACACTCGTAAACAAACAGCTCTCCTTGTACACCACGCCTTTTCCCGGCGAAGCCACACTGGTCTGGACCTGGATAGAAAACAACCATCGCCTGCTTTGTCTGGAAACGAACAAAGAAATCAGCGTCTTTTCAAGCGATTTGAACGAAAACTTCGGAACACTGGACTTGGCGGTCGCGCCTTATTTCCCCGGCTTCTATCGCGGCATCGAACTATATGCAGCTGACCAGCTCTATGCACCGGCAGGGGCCAGCTTTGTGTCCGGACTGGAAAGCACAGCCAGCAGACTGTTTTCAGCCGACTACACGCAACCGCAAGTCTATGAACAACCGGCCTACATCGAATCGACTTTCGCACCGCAAGATGGCTCGCCGATTTTGGTCAGCGACCCGGCCGGGCCCTTGCGCCGGCAGTTCTTCTTCGACCTCGAAAGTGGTGCCTATACGGAATCCAATACCGAACGTTTCACCTACAGGGGCGAAACAACACTGTATCTGTCCTACGACGGGCTTGACCCGCAATTCCGCACCCAAGTCCTCCTGAATGGAGAAGCTATCGGAGAACCGTTGACGCTTTCCGGCAATGCCGTCTTGTTGACGAGCACGCCTGAACAGCGCGAAAGCTGGTACGGACAAGAAATTTCCGTGACTTACCGTTTGGCGCGCAGCTACAGTGTCGAGTACAACGAAGCTACCGCCCACGATAGTTTTCGTCTGGTATTGCCGAACCACGAAAGCCAGCCCGTGACGGTTGTGCAGGAAGGCAATCGCTTCTCAAACCAACGATTGGCGCGCGAAATCGAATTGAACCCTATCGTCAATCCACGCCACACCGGCTTCTTGTACTTATCAAAAGAAGAACAGAAGACCGAATCTTTCCGTCTCAGCCTTTCGAGCGAATACCTGATTGCCAACGGCGTCGATTCGGCGGACTTCATCGTCGAATTATTGGACAGCGAAGGCAATGAAGTCTTGGCGCCTTACCTGGACGTCTTCCTGATGGATGAAAACGGTCAGCAAGCCGCCGGCATCGGCAGTTTGGCTCCGGTCATGAACCGCGACACGCTGAAAGCGCGCCAAGCGGCCGGGCGCTGCTACTTCCGCTATCAAGCGCCGCTCATCCGCAAATCCGACCAACCGTTGACGCAGAAAATCTTTGCCGTTGCCTATGACCGCAAACACAAAATCGGTGCCCAGCTGCCGCTCTTCCTGCGCCCGAGCGAACCGGTCTATACGGCCAACGGAGAGGATTATCTGAGCGTGACCGCGCCACTGACAACCAGTCCGAATGCTGCCATTGTCTTTGAATATGCTGCCCGTTATTACGAACGCACTATCCCGGTAGACAGCGCCGTTGCCCTGTTCGACCAGGACGGCGACGGCAGTCTAGGTCGCTCCGACTTGGAACAACTGTTGCAGGAACAAGGCAACGACGCCCGCATGAAGGAACTTGCGGCCGCACTACTCGCAAAGGAGGCTTTCTAATTGACAACCTTACCCCATTCCAACCCTGAAAATGGCTTTGCGTTGCGCATCGGCAAAAAACTGCCGAGACGCGCAGCCAACCTGGCCTATGTCCATACCGACACACCTGCACCGGAAAAGAACATCGTCATCTTTGACCAGAGCGATACCATCTTCGAAAACACATTGGCCCCGGGCAACGAACAAAGCCGCAACGCCACGACCGATGAAGCGGGTTATCTGCAGACAGCTGAAGGACGCCTAACGCTTGCCCGTCCGGAAATCCTCTTAGCCGACAGCTACTCACTCGGGGAAAACCCAAAACCGCTTTTCTATGTGTCTGCCAGCCGGGAACTCTTCGATGTCCGCAACAGCCTCTTGCGTCTGTCTCTTTCCGGGGCTTCTGCCAGCACTGCCAAACGCTTTGAGCAATACCGCGCCGAAGAACGCAATCGTTTCATTTATGAAGGCGACAAAATCCGTCTGACGCAGACCGGCGGCGGGCCGTTGGCTCCTTCAGACCGTTACAAAATCTGGCTCGAAAAAGCCGGCAGCGATGCCTTCACTTACCGCATCGTCGTCGAATCGAATTTCCAAGAAGGCACCAACGGCTATGAAATCCATTATCCGGCTTATCTTTCCGGACGCAATGTCATGCGCATGGAAATCCTCAATCCGAAAACGCGTTACACCGAAGTCACTGACCCGGCCTTGCTAGCGGATGACCCGTTCGCCTATTGCCTGGAAACGGCAGCGGGTGGCTACCACGTTCGGTTGCAGGAAGAGGTTTCCGAACCATTCCTGTTGACAACCGCCAACCGCCCCCCTTACCGTTTCCGCTATGCTATCGAAGCCGGCCTAAAAACACGCCTAAGCGAAAAGAATCCGGCCAAGCTGGCAGTCGGCCTGATTTACATCAACGACACCGTCTTCAATGCCGTCAAAGTGACGAGCGCCATGAAGAAACTGGTCTTCGAGAATCCTTCCTTGCCGGCCTATCTGCAGTTCTACAATCCGCATCCGGAAAACGGAGCGGTTCCCTCGGACAGCGTCTACTGGTTGGCCGACGTGGAGATGCCGCGCGAACACTATCAGGATTACGACATCCTGATTCTGGCCGGTTACGGAGACAAAGACCTGACCGCTGTAGCCGAAAACCTGCAGGCGTTCTTCGCCAAGGGCGGCACCTTGTTGATGGACAACTGCGGTTCGGGCCAAGCCGCGCTGAGCACGAAGAACAACGAAGGGGTACAGACCTTCATCGCAGACATCGGTTTTTCGCGCACGACATCCGCAACCCAACGCCGCCTCTTCACCGAGAACGCCCTTTTCCGCGACCGCTACTTCTCCTTGACCGACAGCACGCTGACCGAAATGGGCAGCGCCAACGCGGCGATTGAATGGGGCGGTTCGGAAAACCTGGATGACTGGACGGTTGAAGTCACGCATGAAAATGGGACGCCAGCGCTCCTGAAACGCAGCGTGAACCGCGTCGGGACATTGATTGTATCCAATATGGGCTTGTTGTTGGATGTCCTCTATGGGAAACCGGCGACCCTTTCTTTCTTCTCGAACTATTGGCTGCATTTGGCGGAAAATCGCTCCTTCCTGACGCCGGTCATCGAAGAGACTGTCCTTCACCGCGACAACCTTTACCCAATCGAATACATTGACGCCAACGGAAACGTGCGCTACATCGATGACCAAAACGACAGCGACGAGACCCAAATCGTCGCCAAAAAGCTATTGGCACCAAGTGTGGCCGCGCAAGTGCTGCCTTATCTGCCTAGCGCTTATCGTTCTTACCAAAGCGGAATGTTCCGTCTGCGTTTGTTGGATGCGGAAGCCTTGCCGCTGGAAAACCCGGCCTTCGAAACCGTGCCAGACAACGGCGTGACCAATTGGACTGTTTCAACAGCCGATGCGTTGCCTGGCTGGGATTTTGTCCTGGGTAATGGGACCGCGACGGCCAGTCTTTCGGAATCCGTCTTCTACAGCGGAAGGCGCGCTTTCAAACTGGAAACGACCGCGAGCCAAGCTTATCTGGAGCAAGCCGTCGGATTCCTGCCTGCAGGGAAATACCTGTTGGAAGTCCGCCTACGCGGGGAAAACGCAAACGGCAGCCCGTTCGGTATTTACCGTGAAACCGGCGAGTCCTTGGCGGAAGCCCTGCCGCTTTCCGGCAGCTTCAACTGGATGAACCACACCCTTGCCTTTGAATTGCTCGAAGGTGAAACCGTGCGCTTGCGCGTAGGCTCTTTGGCCCAAACGACCGCCGTCTTCCACTTTGATGACATCCGTCTGGCGAGCCAAGGCGATGTCCGCATGACGCCGGACGGCAACGGGAACGACCCGCTCTATGCCTACGCTTTGACCCCGCAAGGGAAAAATCTGGAGTCCGTCCTTGAAGAAGCAACCAACAACGCCGCTGACATCGTGCGCATCGAAACGACCGCTTCGGTTGCGGTGGCTGTCACTTCTTTCGTCTACGAATGGGACGTCGAAAGCAACCGATACCAGAAACAATACGGCAATAAAAAAGAAACGCGCTTCACGCTCTCGGCTTCCCAAGGCGAAGCCGTCCTTTCGGACCTGTTGCCGCTCTTGCCGCCATTGAAAGCTGGCCGTGAGTGGGCAAGGAAAGACCGCGTCTATTACGAAGTGACGGTCACACCGGAAGACGCTAATCTGACGGTCACCGGCGCCGTCTATGACCCAAGCGTTTCGCGCTATTTCTTCTCCCCTGCAGGGGAATGGGTCATCAACCACAACGATTTGCGCTGGAACAGCATTGATTCCACCGTACAGGTACGCGCAATACTGAAGGCGAACACCCTAAAAACAACAACGAGCCGCTACAGCGTCCAATTGCAGGACCGCAACCGCATCGCTGTTTCCGCTCCAGCCACGACCGATGAACGCGACCGCTGGTACTTGCGCGTGACCAATGGTTCCTTCCAGAAGAACAGCGCCAACGCAAAAGATGCAGTACGTCTGGCGGAATCCGGACGTCCCGATTTCTACGACGAGCGTCTGGTTGGTGCGCATACGTATGCCTTGCCGGAATACCGCCGCCAAACGTTCTATCCGCAATTCGGCCAACGCCTGATTACACAGGAACGCGCCACCTACTTGGACGAACGCACGCTGCGCGTGAACCGCACGCCGCTTATCATCGAAGAGGAAACGGTGGAGCAGGAAGTCTTGACGCCACTAGGGACGGACAACTTGTTGTTCCGAAGCCGCCATTTGTTCTGGAACAAGAATGCGGACCGGGTGCCGCGCATCTATTTGGACGAATTCGGTACCAACGAACCGGTGTTGCTGACGACTGGATTTGTTATCGACTACGAAGAAGGGTTGGTCCGCTTCGAAGCAGCCCGCAGCGGGGTGATTCTAGCCAGCTATTGGCACGACAACTTCCGCATCACGAAGCGCAGCAACAGCCACAAGCGCATCCGAAAAGAAACCTTGCCGTCAGCCGACCGTTTAACATTCGATTCGAAACACACGAACTGGTTGGTCTCTCCGGCCCCAATCCTGCGCCGTGGGGCAACCGTTATACATCCCGGCGAATATATTATTGACTACGCCAGTGGCACGGTGCGCTTCTTCCAGAAAGTGAAAGAAAACATCACCGCCGAATACAGCTATTTTGTCGAAACGGAAATCGCTTATGCGGATGCTAATCGCTTCACTGGAGAAATCCGCCTGGAGAAACCAATCTCCTTCCGCGACGAAGTCTATGTTTCCTATCTGGCGGAAGAATCCGCATTGGAATACAAAGGTTATTACGATGAAGCTTTTGGGCGCTTCCTGCATCTGGATTTGAATCCTACGGCTGGACATACCTTCACGCTGCGCCAGAATGAAGCCGGCCAAACCCGCTTTGTCGAAGCCGCCGGCGAGAAGCTGCTCGGCAAGGAAATCTTCCTCTATCTGTTGCCGCAGCAGTCCTTCTATTATGACCGCACCCGCGAAAACGAACACTGTCTGCGCCATGTCTTTGGACAAGCCGATTGGCTGGCGGTGCAAGCCGCTGACCCAACCGCTTTGTTATTGGCGAAAATCCAGGTGCGTGAAAACACTAGCATTGAACAAGCGGTCGTGCTGGATGCGCGTCGCCCCGGCGGCGGACTGAAGGAATCCGTTTCCGATGCCCGCATCCAACGCTTGGTCGGTCAAACTTCGGCTTTCTGGGACATCGGTTCCTTCGACGGCTTGGCTTACTACAAGAACGGTTAGATGGAAAACGAAAACAACCTGTATGGGCTGATGCACTTGTATAACCCGGAGACCGACACGACAGCGGTCTCCTGGTCTTACCGGGACCAACCCGATTTGGAATATTTTATTTTGGAGATGTACGACGACATCGCCAAAAAATGGGTGCCCTACGACGGACTGATGGGCATCATCGAGAAAGAAGCACCTTACTGATGAAAGGAGGACATCCGCTTGTTTCCTGAAGAATACACACCTTTCACCCTGAAGCATGACGCCAGTTACGACGGCGACCCCGCCGGCGATTATATCCTGGCCGAGCATATCAATGCCCTTCAAGAAGCCGCAAAACGTATCGAGCAGGCTATTGGTCTTGAAGTAGACCCACGTACAACATTAACGGAACGATTGCGCGAACTGGAGCGATTGAAGCCGATGCGTGTCCCCAATGTAGGGGTGTTTACCGGAACATTGGGAAGCAACACCAGCAGCATCCTATCTGTCCTATCCAGCTATGCCTTGGTTATCCTGAATGAACACGGGTCCTACTTGCCGGAGGTCGCAATAGGTCTGGCAGAGAAAAAGATTCCACTTTATGGCCAAATCGATGCGCAGCAAGCGTTGGCTGTTATCCAAACCGAAATCCAGGAATGGGCGGCTGCCGGCGCTACCGGCATTTACCTGAAAGGGTTTAGCGACGGGGTCGGAGCAAACCGAAACAATGAACAAGCTTTACTGGATTCTGTCACACAGGCAGGCTTGACCGTGCTTTTATCCGGCAGTAACCCTGCTCGCTGGCTGCAAAACAATTTTGATGCAAGCTACAATCCAGATGCGATTGCCCTGAACTTTCCTCCGCAAACAGCTGTCCAATTGCGTCCTTTCGGTTACGGTTCCGCCAAACAAAGTGCAGCCGAACTGATGGCCTATACCTTGCCTTTGTTGCAAGCTTTCCGGCAAAGAGGCATCCAGCTCATCGGAATGGCGGATGCCCCCAATGAAAAGGCCTACCAGTATGTGCAAGCAGCCGGACTCTTGTTTGGGCTGGACTACTTATACACCGGGCCGTTGGATGGCACCAGTTTGGGAAGCCGAACCCCCTATTATAGTTGGCCAAGTTACCTCGGTGCCTGGCAAACAACCGACCCGTTGATTTTCCAGGACGGCGCCAGCCTGTACCGGGACATCCCGAATGGGCGTATCCGCATCCAGGATGATTTAAGCATCCGGATTGACGGGTACACGCTCGATTCTTCGCTGTTGTCTTGGAGCGAAAAAAGCATTCCGGGGTCAGCCATTGCAGACGAAAGCATCACACCGGCAAAGCTGACCACTTATGACATCGCCAAAATCGTCGAATTGCTGAACACCACAACCGACGAAAACTTGAAAATCGATTCCGTCAAAATCGCTGCCGACCCGGACGGGGCCGGCTTGCCGATAAACATTCCGTCCAGCAACATGAAACAAAACGTGGTCCAAGCCATCAACGAGCGGGTACTCTTCGGGGCGGTTTCCAATACGCAAATCAATGACGCGGCCATCGAAAGCCTATCCGCCAGCAAACTGACCGGGACCATCCCGATGGCCAATATCGAAGGCTTCGTAATTCCGGCCATCAACAAAACGGCTTCGCTGACGAACTTCATCAATGTCCCGTTGCTGAAAGCCATTCAACAAAACGGCTTCGCTGACGAACTTCATCAATGTCCCGTTGCTGAAAGCCATTAATCTGGAATCGACCGGCACCATCAGCGCCAACGCCATCACCGGCGACAGTATCAGTATGCGGGCCGGGGCTTTCACGGAAGCCCTCTCGACTGTCGATGCGACTGTTTCGAATTACTTCACCGGTAACGACGGGGAATTCTTCAGCCTGTATGTCGAACAGTTGACGGCAAAAAGCCTGACCGGTCTCGACAGTCTGCATCTAAAGACTTTAAGCGCCGACAATATCGGTACTTTGGTCATCGATGCCATCAACGCCAATATCGCCAACGGTACGTTCAACAATATCGTGACGGAAGCTCTGACGGCAACGACCATCAAGGCCGATTTGATTACATCCCTCAACAGCATCACGACTGCTTCGATTACAAATTCGGCTTTGTTCGGGACCGCCGTCATCACCGATGCTTCCATCGCCAACTTGTCCGCCTCCAAGCTGACGGCGGGCTCCATCAACACCGCGCTTATCAACCTGTCCAGTCCGGACGGACACTTGCAAATCAATGACCGAACGATGAAAGTCTATGATTCCGAAGACGCGCAGCAGGAGCGCCGCCTGCGCGTGCAAATCGGTGATATCAGCGAATGGTCGACGCCGGAAACCCCGGCGGACTTCGGTTTGCTCGTATTGGGCCAAGACGGCACCACCCGTCTCTATGACCATACCGGTGTGTACAATGCCGGTATCAAAAACAATGCCATCTCGAACCTGAAAATCCAAGACAATGCCATCAATGACCGGGTTATCCAGGCCGGCGCCATCTACACCCGCCACTTGACGTCCGATGTTATCCAAGCCGACCATATCGCAGCTAACCAAATCCTGGCCAAGCATATCCTGGCCGAAACGATTACGGGAGACAAAATCGCCGGCGCGACCATCACAGCCGGCAACCTCGCCGCCGGAAGCATCGAGGCCGGACACATCCTGGCCGGACAAATCGATGCCGGACACATCAAAGCTGGCGCCATCACAGCGGACCGTCTGGCGATTGGCTCCAGCGTCAACCTCATCAAAAACGGCTTTGATTCCTTTGAGCAGCAAGCCCTCGGCACCTTCAATAGTGTTTTGATTGCGGGCACCGCCCAAGGCGAAATCGTTGACTCGTGGAATTTCGACGGCAATAAGTCTTTGTACTTGAACGGAACCAGCACCTCCAACCGCATACGCCTCGACCAAGCGGTCGAAAACGGTAGTTTGGTGCTGCCGGGCCGCACTTATATGCTGAGCGTCTATGCGCGCACCTTCAGCACGAACAATGTGCCGATTCGAATTGGTCTGGCCTATAACACTGGTTCGGTTGCGCTGTCGCCTATCCTGACGCTGACGAACAGTGACCGGGTCACCCGGCGCTATGCCAGCTTCACGGTACCGGAAGGCGCCTTGCGTGCCTCTGTCGTCTTGTCGGTTGAAACGACCAATACCGGTGTTTATTTCGATTGCCTGCAGTTGGAAGAACTGGAAGCCAACCAGACAGAACCGGGCAGCTGGAAATCGACCGCAACGACTGTCATCAACGGGAACAATATCACGACCGGACGCATTGATGCTGCTCGTCTGCACATTGGTGCCGGTACGGTTTTCGGCAACCAAAACGACATCATCGACATCACTGACGCCGGCATCAAAGCCAAATCGGCAACTGGTTGGGCGATGCTCAACTCGAAGGGTTTGGAAATCCAAGGCGGAGCCTTTAAACTTTCTTCCAATAATGTCGATGGCACGAATGTGAATATCGACGGCACCAGCGGCCTGACTGTTGAGACTTCCCACAACCGTATCGAATTGGACGCGGTTCACGGTCTACGGGTCATTTCAAAAGAACAGCAGCAAATCATGCTGGACGTCGACCCGAACACTGGGCAAGTGCGCATGTCTGGCAAACTGATAGTCTATGACGCGAACAACCCGCTGATGCAGTGGACGATGGAAGAAAAAATCGCCAGCATCGAGAACAATGTCTCGACACAAACAGAAGATTTGCTGGCCACCCAACAGGATGTGGCGAACACCCAAAACAAATTGAACGAATTGGAAAACAATATCGTTTACAAGGTTGATTTGACCTCGACCAAAGGGTTAACGTTTAAGAACGGAAACCTCGATACGGAAATCTTCGCAACCGTCTACCACGGCGCCACGGACATCACCGCAGATTTACCGGCCAGCGCCTTTGTTTGGCAAAAAACGGACAGCGCGGGCAATCATGACACAGCTTGGGAAACCGCCCATGCCACAGCCGGCGCGCGCTTCCCGATTACTTATTCCGAAGTCAACGGCAAAGCCAATATCTTCTGCCTGATTGACATCCCAGAAACTTAACAGAAAGGAACCTGCCCTATGCCTATTGTCGCCTCCAGTCAGTTGACCCTGACCGATGTTTACGACAGCAAGCAGTACACCTTCTCCATCCGACCGACTAGGCAAACGTCCGTCGTTTTCGACGGCGTTTCGGTTTACCAGCCTGATTACGCTTCTTCGCCACAAGAGCTGGTGCCGGAAATCAGCGTCTCCGGGGAAGTCGGCCTGCTGTCCAGCGGCTTCGAAAGCTGCACCTGGACAAAACAACTGCCGGGGCAAGCACCCGTTCCGGTGCCGGACGGCAATCCGGCCTACGGTCTTTCGCCTATCGGAACAAGTGGCTTGAGCAGCCTGATTGTTTCCGAAAACCCGGTCAGCGGGGCCGATTTGGTTTCTTATGAAGCCACCATTGTCTATCGCGACCCAATCCTTGGCGAAATACTGACACTGACGGCCACTTGCGATATCCGCCGCATCACCAACGGGGTGGCCGGCGTAAATGCCATCACCCTGAACCTGACCAATGATTCGGCCACCTTGTCGGCAGACCCGGACGGCCTCGTCTCCGACTACAGCAGCATGCAGACCGAATTGGAAGTGCTCTCCGGCACAACCAACGTGACCGGCTCCTGGACGATTACGACCGAGCCAAGCACTGGCGTAACCGGGGTCCAGACCGGACCAACCTACCAAGTTACCAACATGGAAGTCGACGACGGCACCGTTTTGTTCCGCGCAGAAAAAGATGGTCAAATCTACGAGAAATGGTTCTCTGTTTCGAAAATACGCCGCGGCGAAGATGCCTACCGCGTAGAGGTCCAATCAAGCCAAGGCAATATCTTCAAAAACGGCGCCATTTCGACCGAACTGTCGGCTAGGCTCTACAAGGGCGATACCGACATCACCGACACTGTCGCGGCACAATATTTCGTATGGACGCGCGCTTCCAGCGACCCGGTCGCCGACCAGGCTTGGAATTTCAGTCACGCCTCCGGGCGCAAAACCATCACCATTAGCCCGACGGATGTCTATGTCCGTGCGACTTTCAATTGTCAGGTGACCAAATTCTAAAGGAGGAATCCCTTCATGCCAATCAACCAAGATACCCATTATGTCATTAAGAACGGTATCGTGGAACAGCCGGCCGTCGTTAAAGACGGCCTCGAGCTGTACTACGACGCCAAAGGAAAACACAACAGCGATACACACAAGGATACCTTGCTCGACTTATCCGGCAACAACCGCCACGGCACGCTCGTCAACTTCGCCTACGAGGGCGTTTCTGGCTATCAAGAAAACGGCACCGGCGGCATCCTTTTGGATGATGTCGACGACAAAATCGTCCGCCCTGCCATCCCCAATATCGAATACACCAGTGCCAGTCGAAACTTATTGAACTTGATTCCCGTATCATTCAGTGCAGCAGGAATAAATATTTCAAACACAAGCACGACAGTAACTTTAACTGGAACCAGCACTGGGACTTTGTCTGCATTGCACTCAACATTCACGGCTAACTGGAAAATAAAATTGGCGCAAGGAACCTATACGATTTCTCCGACAAGCACAACAATGACAAGTTACGGAGTTATGATTGGAGTCTTTGATGGGGTATCTTTAATCAATCAATCGGCTATAAACAGTTCTGCAAGTTTTACTTGTGAAGATGGAGAATATACAGTTGGAGTTTACGTTCCTTCTGGAGTAGCTTTAGGAAGTTATGTTTTCAACCTTCAAATTGAAAAAGGTTCCACTTCAACCGGTTATACCCCCTACATTCCACTGCCAATCATGACTTACCAGATGAATGGGAATATCTTATCATTTGAGAAAGATGGAACGGTAAAGCGCACAATCAAAGATGCGAATGGTAATGAAGTGGTTGTTGCGAGAAAAGGAATTAACTTGGTTCGGAATGGGAATTTTGCAAATAGTTCAAAATATTGGCTTAAAAGATGGAGCAATCCGAGAACGGAAGAGGGAGAAATTATATTTACGCCCACTGCGCAATGGGGTGGGGTCGAGTCTACACAGGATATCGGCAATACTCAAGGCGATATATTTTATGCATCCATCGATATGAAGACATCATCTCCGGGGTGTTGTTTCTTTATGATAAATGGTATTGCCAATAAATCTTCAAATATGCATTCAGGTAGCGGTGAATATGAAAGACTCCATGTTAGATACGAATATAACATATCCGGTGGAACTAAAAACTTTCTAGTCCCACAAAGTTCACACTCTACAACATTTGGAGAAATACGGGTAAAAAACGCACAAGGAATAAATCTTACACAGGCATACGGAGCAGGAAACGAACCTACACTAGATTATATAAAGGCGCATCCCGAAGAATTCGCATGGACACCAAACCCAAATGACCTAATCGAAACAGTAGAAATCAAAAACAACCTCGTTGGTGATTTGGAAAACCTACAAGGCAATGATTTCGAACAACATGAAGATGGTGTCATTACATATACAAATGAAGCTGAAAAAGGTTCGGTTGTGCGCGTGGACATCGACGGCATTTCTGACCAGCCGTTGCGTTTCCGCACGGCGATAGGTGAACAAGTTGTAATTACGGAGCACGACCAAGTTGATGCAGATGCGATTAAGAAGATTGAGTTCCAAGGGAATTCAGTGCAGTTGTCTGACAAGTATCGTGAGGTTAGTGGAACGAGTGTGGTGATTGCGCCTGATTTGCATGATAAGAATGTGGCTGATAAGTTGGTGATTGGTGGTAATACATATCAATATACCGAGAGTTCGAATGTTGTGACGGATGGATTGGAGATGTGGTTGAGTGGACGGAATTTTAGTAATAGCCCTGCTACGACTACATGGAAAGACTTGACTGGTGTGAATAATGGTACGACTAGTGGGTTTGCTTATACAAGCGCAAGTGGAAGTGATGGTAGTGGGGGAGTTGTCTTTGATGGGGTAGATGATGTTATTGTTCTCAATAGTTTGAATACATTAAAAAACGGACAAATAACATGTGAAATAAAACTAAATGTTAAAAACCAAAAAGCATCAGGGTGGCAGTCGTTTTTTGGTGGAACACTTGGGAATTCATTTAGCATTGGCATACTTCCAACAAGCTTTAAGTTAGGGGCTACATTGACTAATCTTGTTGATGCTCAAGCTTCATCATATACTTTCCCATTAAATACAGATGTCCATGTTGCGGTTACTTATAGTACATTTACCAAAATATTAAAGTACTATATAAATGGAGTTCTCATAACGACAGTAAATAATGTGTTTTCAGGAGCCATTCCAACAGGTTCTACTAATAAAATTGGAGCACATTCTAGCGCAGGGACGGGGGCTTTAGATGGGAATGTTAAGTTTGCCAGAATCTACAACCGAGCCCTAACAGATGCAGAAATTCTCCAAAATTACAATGCTGGATTGTCAATTCCTATTCCGAACATCGCAATGCCGCAGGAAATTGTTCAAATTGGAACGCTAAATGGAACTACTGGAAAGTATGAAACAGAAATTTACACTGGAAACGAAACAGAAAATCTGGTAGTGGGAAGCAGCACGGAGTATGTAACAAAAACCCTTAGTAACTGGAATAGTTCCTTGACAGCAAGAATTCCTTTATCTGATTTTAGGTTAAAAATAGGGGACACTGTCACCTTGTCTTATTATCTGAATTGTATCGGAGTTGGTGGTGCAGCCGCAAGAATCAATTTTGTAAGAAGTGACAACAACAATTATATCGCTAGTTTTTCTACAAACTATATAAATGCTGGTGCTGAAGGATATGTAAAACATACTGCTGTCATTCCAAACGATTGCGTAAAAATTGAGCTGATGGCACAGCGACAATATGCAGCTGCAGATTTGCCTTCCACCCAAATACAAATAAAGGAATTGAAGCTAGAAAAAGGAAGCAATCCAAATCCAGTATGGAGTCCAGCATTGGCAGACATTCCTTATGGAGTTATCACAAATGGTTGTTTCAGAACAAAAATAGAATTACCAACAACTTTAAAAAGTATTGGATAGAAAGGAGAAACTATGGCAAAAGTACAAGATACGTATAATCCTGTGACAGGAGAGTATGTTAAGAGAATAAGTGATTGGACCACTATAAATGGAAGTTACAACTGGTCACTACACGGAACAAGAAGAGTGGGATACAAGACATTGGTGAACTGGTTAACAATAGCAGACGCAGACCCTGCAGGTTATATTCTAATGACAAAGCACGATAGTAGAGTAGTCCCCAATATTGTTAATACCACTATAGAATCAGTGTATTTAATAACTAAGTACCCTATTCTAACATTGCCTATAAATGAGTTCGGAATATCCGATAATGTAGACCCTACAACATCTGAAATTAAAGCTTATTTCCATGGTTGGAAGATGTGTAATTCTGATGCAACTTCTCCTTACTACAAATCAGAAGTTCCTTATACTCCTGCAACATATATGGAATGGACTGTTGTTGGAACAAATACGACAAAAGGTTCTTCTGGGATACATTTGTCAGATGATGGTTTTAATGAAATGGTGCATATGGCAACCAATTTAAAAGTAAATACAAAATATGGCATTTTGTTTTCAGTACTGAATATGCAATTTAATTCTGGGGCTTTTTTGTACGATTCAAAAGAAGGTTTAAGTGCTCTTGGCGGAGGGTATATGTATCCACAAAAACCAGTTGTTGGTAATAATAAATATATCATCAACACTCCATCCACTATAGCAAATAATTACTTTGGTTTTAGAATAGGTGGAGGCATACCTGGAGATTATATTGATTTTAAAGACATCAGGGTTTTTGAACTCCCAGCAGGCTCTCAAATAGAAGCGGACTTCACTAATCTATCGGCAGATGAACTCTCAGCCAAATACACCTTCAACGGATTGTGTGTCAAACACTGGAAGAAGGTAACGGATGGGACAGGCTTAACGTCTACCCTACCGACATCATCCTATGAGGGATATACACCCTACAGGATGATTTACCAGTTGGCGACTCCTGAGATTTCCTACCTGACCCCAAAGGCTGAAATTCCATTGTATGATACGAATACGATTGTGGAGACGGACACGCCATCGGATTGTAAGGCGGATGTGACGGTTGGATATAAGCTGAAGGATGGGGTTACTGTGGTTGCTGGGGATATTACTGCCCCGACACCTGATTATATGAGTGCTGTGAATAGTGTTAGCGAGGATGGATTGAAGAAGGGGATTGTTAAGGGGAAAAATCTATTGCCACACCCTTATGCCTATACGTCAAGAACAACTAATGGGATAACGTTCACCGTAAATTCAGACGGCTCTATTAATATATCAGGCACTGCATCAGGCAATGCTGATTTTCATTTCTTGGATATGAACAATTCCCTAACGATTGACTCCGGAACTTATACTTACTCTTTAAGCTCTAATGTTTCTACAGGAATAGTGTTCATTACCGGTGGACTTTCCAGTAATCTTTCCTACTCAGAAATAAGTGGCTCACCTTACAATAGAACATTTACCACAACAAGTTCCGGAAAAATTGGATATTCATTAATAAGAATATTAAATGGTACAACTATTTCTGGAAAAATATACCCACAACTCGAAAAATCTGCTACAAACACAGCTTATGAGACATATAAAATACCCGTAAAAGCAACTCTGCCTACGCTAAGAAAAATCGGCACAGTGGCGGACAGCTACAATCCAGAAACAGGAGTCTTGACACAAAGGATTGGCAAAAAAGTGTTTGATGGAACTGAAAACTGGGTTGCAGGAACCATAGTAGACAACACAATCAGATTCAATTGCAATGACTTTTCACCAGAAGAGGCCCTGTCTGCTTTCAGAAGCAACATGGCCTCAGTCAACAGTCACTTCAAGATAGACAATGCTTCCTATGACTATGGTGTTATTGGTCAGTCTGGAAGTACATCAGACAAGGGAATCTATCTGAGGGTGAGCCTGAATACAGCAGGCAATCTGGCCCAATTCAAGGCTTGGTTGGCTCAACAGTATGCCAATGGCACACCTGTAACAGTCTATTACCAACTAGCCACACCAGTCGTAACCACTCTCACAAAAACAGCCTTGCCAACCTACAAACCAACTACAGTAATCGAAAGCGACAGCACTGTAAAAGGGAACGTCAGTGCTGATTACAAGTTGAAGGCAAACGCAACGCCTGTGGCAGGGGATTTCATTGCGAGTCCTGAGTGTGTGAATGACATTAAGGATTTGGGGAATAGTATTGATGTAGTAAGTTCGGTTGGGCGAAGGAATTTGATTCCAGATACGAATAAAGGAATAGCTCGTTGGAGATGGAACATTCCAAACGGTACATATATTAAAGAAGAAGTAGATGCTCTTGGTGTACGAGCGGTCAAAATGAAATGTGTAACAAAATCATCGAACTGGTATGTATTAATGAGAACACTAGACCTTGATAAAGTAAAAAGAAATACAACATATACCTTAAGTCTGGATGTATTGACATCACAAAATTGTACTATTGGTATCTCAATCAAAAGGGCAGATAATACAAACTCATTAGTGTATTTCGGAGACACTTCTTGTACGACTAATGTTTGGAAACATGTCAAGTTAACAGCTACAACTAACAACATTGTACCAACAGACCAAGAATTCTATTTCACTGGTATAGGCGGTACGAATGGTGACGAAATTATTATTGCAAATCTAAAGATGGAGGAATCTTCAGTAGAAAGCAACTGGACTCCAGCTCCAGAAGATATTCAACACAACACTATCACCAATGGAGTTTATAAAACTAACATTTTATTAGCCAATCCATTACGTAGTGTTGGAGATGTGAAGGATAGACTGTTCAAGGACTCCGATGGGAAATGGAAAGTGGAACGAAATATTGGTGAGTACACTTATAATGGTTCAGGTGGAGTTATTTGGAATCTAGGTTATTCTGGAAACGGATGGTTGAGAAATCAGGGAACTACGCCATTCTACACCTACAATGGCATAAATGCATTGAAAAAAATAAACGGTTTACTAATTGCGAACAATCTAGAAACAAGGTCGGATGTTATAAGTGGTAATACTGAAGGCTTTGAAATTGGAGCATCAAATTACTGCTCCATAAGAGTAGAAACCGGCAGGCTTGCAGATGAAAGTCCGGCATCTCTAAACACTTGGCTTTCTAATAACCCTGTAACCATTCAGTACCAACTTGCAATGCCAATATACGAAACATTGTCTCAAGAACTGCAAACGGACTTGAATAATATTCCAACCTTCCCAGAACATAACTATGTCTACACAGTCACCAATGATAATCTACAGCCAACACTACACGTGGATTACAAGAAACTGTCTTGGCTGAAGAGTCGTTTGTTGTTGAACAGCCTGAAGATTTACAGCCGCAACCTGACGGATGCGGAAATGGAACAGAACTACCGGATTGAAAAAGAACGCTACGGCATGTAGCCAAGGAGGACAATGGAATGAGTTTTTGTTTTGGATTATTGACGGATTTCCAAGCGGTGGGATGCGACCCTGCCGGCTTCCGCCATTCGATGGACGGTAAGATGGCGTTGTGCCACGACAAGTGGGCGCAAATCTTTGTGCCGGATTTGGAAAACGATGCCCGTTTCACGGTACTGATGCACGGTTCCGAAGCGTTTGACGCGCTGATGCTGGAACGATTCACACCGACCGAAGAAGCATAGGAAGGGCCCCGCATGGGGCCTTTTTTCTTTAAAAAAGCTGATTGCAAACAACAAACCATAAGGTTACGTTAGTGCAAACGGCAGCCGGAAGAAAGGCTCCGGAAAACCCAAACAGAAAAGGACTGATTCCCCTATGGCAATAATTTCAACTGGTCAAATTACCATCACAGACCATAATGATGCCGTCTCGCTATCCGCGTTTATTACGGCTAACCATGCCCGCACCCAAGTCTACAACCCAGAAAACAAAACGTATACCCCGGACTGGAAAACCAATGTCCTGACATTGACGCCTTCCTTATTCACTTCTACTTCTGGCGGTGATGATGTCATTGCGACAGCGGCTGTCACGAGCATCAAATGGTTTGATGGAGACCAAGAAATCACCCAAACAACCACCAACTACTTATTGGGCGCAAAAGTACTGACTATCCGCGAGAACGTACTTTCCGGCACGACGACCGCGAAAACATTCATTTGCGAAATTCGTTATTTGGATTCAAAAACAAATTCGACTTTGGTTCAAAAATGCGACATCACCTTCTCGAAGAGCAGTAACGGTAGCGGAACAACCATCGCGCAAATCCAACAACCGAGCGGGGACGTCTTCAAAAACGGCGGCGGGTCTGAACTGACTGCCAAAGCCGATTTGCTGCGCGCAGCCGGATATGATACAACTGGAAATGCCTTCCAATGGTATCGTCTGGACGGCGCCAGCTATACAAAACTGCTGGTCGAAACAGACACGTTGAAAGGCGTTACAACCAATACGTTGACGGTTTACCCGGACGCAGTGGCTGGTCTGGAAACATTCAAAGTCGAAATCACCGATAATGACTCTACCTCTGGCACACAGGGACAAATCTTCTCGGCTTATTGCACCTTTATTGACCAGACCGACCCTATTCTCGTAAAAGTGGAATCAAGCGCCGGGGAGACCATCAAGAACGGCGTCGGCAGCACAACTTTAACCGCGCGTTTGTTCCAGTCGGGTTCCGAAATTGATGCTTGGGAAGAAGCTAAAGAGAATTATGAGTATACATATACATGGTCTTGCGCTGATGAATTCGGTGAGCCGCGGAACTTTGCTTCAGGAGGCGCAACAAAAGTCGGCAAACGCCTGGTTGTCGACCAAACAGACATTATCAACAAAGGCATTTTTAACGTAGAAGTGAGCTGATAAACGATGGTGCTTTCGACAGGACAAATCACAATCACCGACCTGAATGACGGACTCCCGGCGGTCTATGCCGATTTGAGCAGCAGCCAATATGCTGTTCCGACCGACAGCTATGGCGAAAACGGCGATTTTAGCGGTGCCGCAACGACCATCACCGTTATGGTTGGCGGCGTTGAGGACACTGCGAATTGGACCATCCAAACGTTCTCTTCCTTCAACACAGTTGGCGGGGACGCCATTCTCGGCGAATGGAACCAACCGACCTATACCGTCACAGGAATGACGGCTACCGTCGGTTCGATTACATTCGTTGCTTCCAAGGATGGCTACGAAGACTTGGTGAAAGTCTTCAATGTCTCGAAAAATCCGCAAGGACAAAAAGCCATCAGCTACAAATTGGAAGTTTCACCCGGAACTATCCAGAAAAACAAATTCACCAATACCTATTTGCCGAACCAAATCGAAATGACCGCCTCCCAAAAAATCGGGGACGAAAACCGGCAATTGTTGGACGGTTATTTCTGCATCTACGAACAGTCCGAAACCGCCCTGACGCTGGACGCCTACAATGCGTTGGTGGCGGCCGGGCAAGTCCTTGCTGACAAAGAATACATCATTTCCGATACCGAATATCCGTATGTGTTGCGTTACCGCTCCAGCCTTGCGGAAAACAGCCTGACGTATGTGCTGGCTTATGACCCAAAAAGTATCCACATCGAATGGTACGAGGACGCCGACTGCACGGTATTGCTCGACAGCGAAACGGTGGCAGTCGTCTCCGATGGATTGGACTCGCTCTTCGCGGATGTTTGGTGTCCACAAGGGGATAAAATCCGCAACCAAAGCGGCAGCATCACCATCCAAGCCGATATTTGGAATGGCACCGAACAAGTTATTGGCGAAAGATACAAATGGTACATCATGAATCCGGCTGCCACGACCATCAACATGGGGGATGCGGACGGCGGCAACGGCTGGCAATTGCTGAACGACACGCGGAACAACGGCACGAGTGGATACACAACCGCCACCTTGACGGTGCCTGGCACTTCGGTGCAGCAGAACGCGCATTTCAAATGCATCTGTTTCTACAACAGCATCAAACTGCAGGGTGCTGTTTCTGTCAGTGACACCAGCGATGTTATTGTTTGTTACCTGGACGGGTTGGGGACTTTCAAGAATGGCCAGGGTACGTCACAGATTCGTGCGCGCTTGATGCGCAACACCGAAGAATTGGACCCCGACGGGACCATCTATGATTACACCTGGAGCATCTATGATGAAACCAACCAATTGACGGACTTCGAAGAAATCGGCAAAACCATTACCGTACAAGCTTCGGACATCTCCAGCCGGGCAAATTTGTATTGTGCGGTCACCAAAAGACAAATTTAGACAAAAGGGGGGTTTGGCTTGCGCCGGAGCCCTCTTTTGGTTAAAAAAAGAGAAGAACAAATAGAAAGGGGTTCCCCTATCCATGCCCGAATTAATCGCAAGCGGCCAGTTGCCGCTGTATGACTATAATGATGCCATTGTTGCCGGCATTGCACCAGCAGACCCGGCGGTCGACACGCTCTGGCTCGATAATTCGAGCGAACCGAGTATGATGAAACGCTGGAACGGAACGGAATGGGACGCAGTCGGAGAACTCGACCCGACTTACAGCACAACCATCTCCACCATCCAAACCACCCTATCCAACATGGCTGACGATAGCCTCCTTGATTACACCGACAGACAAAAACTGAAAGAAGACATCAGCCAAATCATCGGTTCTGTATTGGCGGACGCGGCACCTGCTATGCCTACCGGCGCAACGCTGGACGGCGGGAATGTCGGTTCTTACCGGCGCATCCGCAAAGCCGCCGCTTCGGCCGGCGTGTTGCCCTCCCATACCGCCTACACCGGTTTGGCGAATGCCTATAACACCTTATCCGGTCTGCTGAACGGCTATACACCAAAACCATGGGACTTGTCCGAAGCGAACAAAAGCACGCCTTCTCCAGTCGATAAGACTGCTTTCCGCAACGCTTGGCTTGGTTATTACAATGCTGAAATTGCGTTGTCGGATGAAACGACCGCTGCCCTCGCAGGCAACATCAGTACCCTAAAAAACACCACCATTCCGGCTTTGGAAAATAAAGCCTTATCCGAGGCCGAAAAAAGCGCCATCCAAAGCAGCCTGAATCTGATATCCAAGGAAAAGAACGAATTGGACGCAACCGCGGCCAGTTACGATACGAACACGAACCTTGTAGACAAGACCATCGTCTCGGTTCCGAAAGCAGCTTATGACGATGCTTACACAGACTTGCTTGCCGCGATGAATGACGTACTGGACGAGCCGACCGGACAAGTCATCGCCGACACGAAGATTGCTGCAGTCAACGACCAGTTCAGTAATTACGGAACGAAGTTGGCGGCTTTGCGCACGGGATTCCAGGATGCGCAAAAAGCGATAGAAGCCAAAATAAAAAGCAACTATGACAACGCCATATCGACAGCACTGACAAGCTATGTCGACAAAACAAGTTATGGACTGGATATCGCCGAAATCCAACGGCAAGTCGATGGTTCCATCACTACCTGGTTCGGTTCAACGGAACCCTCTTTCTCAAGCGCACCAACGAACGAATGGACAACTGAAGAACTGAAAGAATTGCATGTCGGCGACTTGTATTACGACGATGCCTCTGGTTATGCTTATCGTTTCTCCTTGAAGGACACTGTTTACAGTTGGGTGTTGATTCAGGACACCGATATTGGCGAGGCCTTGAGTTTGGCTCGAAATGCACAGGATACGGCTGACGCTAAACGCCGGGCTTTTTATGCGCAGCCGGTGCCGCCATACGATATCGGCGACCTTTGGGTTCAGGGCGCAAACGGAGATTTGATGCGCTGCGTCACGTCCCAGCCAGCCGATGGCGGCTTCCTGGCCGGCCATTGGGAAAAAGCCGTGCGCTATACGGATGACACAACTGTCAATAACCTTGAAATCGGCGGACAGAACATCATTCCGCAAGCCTCCATTGCTTTTTACAACAGCACAATGGACAGTTACGATGCCGATACCAACACCTGGACACTGGCGATTGCCAACAATACCTCCCGCGGCGGGTTTTCTTTCACCGGGCAAAACATCCGCATCCCTTACGGGCGCACGTATTTGATGAGCTTTGAAGTGCAGGCGCCTTATGCCGCGACATTCGCTTGGGATGTAAACAACTACCCGGTCGGCGCAACCGCCTGGAACGGGAATGACAACGACAACGGTCCTTTGCGGAAAAACTCGGCCACTGCCGTAGCCGCGAATCAATGGGTAAAGTGTTGGTACTTGTTCACAAATACGCATACAAGCAACACGTCGAAAGTTGATTTGTACGACGGCTCGAATTTCGGCATCAACAACAATACCGGCAGCACGCAACTGGTGAAGTTCCGCAACATCAAAGGGGAGTTCGGAAACCGCCCGACCGAATGGCAGCCGTCCCTTGTCGATTTGAGCACAACCATAAACAAAGCGCGCACGGACGCCCAAGGGTACGCCGAAAACTATATTTCGGAAAACGTTCAACCGCAAATCGACGGAAAAATCGAAAGTCATGCGCAAGCCAGCGACCCGTCCACTGCCTGGACAGACGCGGCGACCAAAACAGTGCATGCCGGGGACATTTGGTACAACACAACCAGCAAGCAAACGAAACGTTGGTCCGGAACGGCTTGGGTGACTCTGGAAGACGTTGTCGCAAACAACGCTGCTGCGCTTGCTGCCACGAAAAACAAAATTTTTACAGCCACACCGACCGTGCCATACAAGGCCGGGGACTTCTGGATAAACAATCAGGAGCTTTACGTCTCCAGCCAAACCCGGGATTCAGGGGAGTATGTCGCCGGTGATTGGACGAAAGCCGTCAAGTACACCGACGACGCCGCCGCACAAGCCGCGCAGCAAGCTGCCGACAACGCCAAAGGCAGACTGGACGACATCATCAGCGATAACAAGCTGACTGCGGTCGAAAAACAGGCAGCGCGCAATGAATGGAATGCGCTCGTCAGTGAAGTCGCCCTGTACACCTCACAAGCAGCTATCTTCAGTGTTTCGGCTACGGATTATCAAACAGCCTTTGCCAATTTAGGAACTTATCTGAACAGCGGGACAACGCTGACGTACACCCAATTGACAAGCGGAGGCTCGATTCCGTTGTGGATTCAAGACAGCAAATTGTCTGAAACCACAACAATTGTGGGTGCCGACTACCGCAGTGGCTGGAAAGCATTTTATGACGCACGGGTTGCGTTGCTGAACGCCATCGCCAGCAAAAACAAGGATTTGGCAGACGACGCGCAAACCAGCGTCGACAATCTCGTTGTAGACGGCAACAACTGGATAGACAATTCCGATTTTTCAAAAACGCTCGATACTTCCGGAGAACAAGGATACACTTCCCGCGGAGGCGTAACGCTGGCGATTCAAAGCGGAATCCACCCCGACAAAAACGCCTTGGTGGCTACTTTTCTCAGCGCTGGAGTATCCGGAAGCGTCGACGTTGTCTTTACGCTGAACGAAACCATCGCCACGCCGATAGGCGAATCTTTTGCGCTTTCTTTTGAGGCAAAGGCAACCGCAGCTACCAGCTTCTCCGTTCGCGGTTCAGGATGGAACAGCAGTATCCAGACAAAGGCCCTAACAACGGACTGGGCGCGCTACACATTCCTGTTGCCGGTGCAGGCCCTGTCCACCACCAAAACATTGGTCTTCTGGCTGACAGCTCCGGCTGCCTTGCATATGACCAAAATCAAATTCGAACGCGGAACAAAAGCCACGGCGTGGTCGCCTTCCATCCGTGACGTCAGCGCTGTTATCGCTACAGCCCAATCGGCCGCTGAAGGCGCACAAAGTGTAGCCAATACGGCCAGGGACAACATCACGGACATCATCAGCGACAACAAACTGACCGGAAACGAAAAAACGAAGGCCCGTTTGGATTGGGACACGCTGGCGAGTGAAGCCGTCGCGAACAGCACCCAAGCCGGCACATTCGGGATTTCGGTCACGGATTACCAAAAAGCCGTCGCTGATTTGGGGACTTACCTGAACGGCGGAACCACCTTGACGTATGCGCAATGCACCGGCGGGACAATTCCCCTCTGGATTACGGATGCAAACATCGGCACAACGACGACGATTACCGGAAGTATTTATCGGTCGACCTGGAAAACTTATTACGATAAACAGGTTGCCTTACTGAACGCCATTGCGCTGAAGGCACGCGAACTTGCGACCACGGCACAACAAACCGCAGACAAAATCCAGGTCGGTGGACGCAATGTGATTCCGAAAACCAACATTTCCCTGTACGGCGTTGGGGCATTCGTCACTAACGGCAGCGGCATCTCCGTCAGCGAAACAGAACTGTATCTCGGCAGGCCGACCATAAAAATTGACTGCACGACTAATGTCAACGGCATTCTCTACAATGGTTACGTTTTGCTGAAACGCAACACAACCTACACATATAGTATGATGATGAAATCCTCAACAGCTGTTGCCATGACAAGCGGTTCGCCTTTACACATGTGGACGGCAGAGTCGGGCATGTCCGCACACCTGGAAACTATCGTCAGCTATTCCCACACAACCATTCCGGCAAACACTTGGACAAAGGTTTCCATCACTTTCAAGACGCCGAATGTCGTAGAGCAGTATTATTGGAGGCCGTTTGTTTACCAAGGGTTTACGGTCGGCACAATCGTTTATGTTTGCGATATGCAATGCGAAGTCGGCAACAGGCCAAGCGATTGGCTGCCGGCACCGGAAGATGTTACGCAAGAAATCAGCGAAGTCCAAAATTTTGCCGACTCTCTACAGGACTTAACAAACACAATGTTCAAAGACGGCCTGATTGAAACCGCAGAAGCCAGCGCCATTCAACAACACCTAAACAGTCTGGCGAACGAAAACTTGGATGTCTTGAACCAATATACCATCGTTTATGGCAATGCCAACTTGAGCGGCACGCCAAAAACAGAACTGTTTACAGCAAAGGATGCTTACGTCGCAGACTACGACAACTTAGTTTCCGCCATCAATACGGCCATTGCCGATAACAAGACAACCACTGCGGAGAAGACGGCGGTAGACAATGCTTTTGCTTCCTACCGGGATAAACTAAAAGCACTGAACGAAAAGCTGACCAATGCACAAACGGCTATTGCAAACAAATTAGCTACCGATGCCGCAAATAATATTCAGGTGGGTGGTCGGAATTGGTTCAAAAAGACAACAAATATCAGTAATTTAGGTGGAACAACCAGTACGGTTAAAAATACGCTGAATGGATTTACAACGACAGTATCTGCTGCGAATTCATCGATTCGGATTGCGAACGTGTTTAATGAAAACAGCACATACACATTCAGTGGATATATTACTTCTACAGTTTCCGGAACAGTTCAGGTTGATTTTGCGGATAACGCGTTCGGTAGTTTTTCAGTATCTACCACACGAGCCAAATTCTCTGTAACTGGAACAATTTCAAATTACACGGTTGGGACATATCATTTCATAGACTTATCTGGACTCCCTGCTGGAACATATACTTTTGAAGATGTTAAGGTTGAAAAGGGCAACAAAGCCACTGATTGGACGCCGGCGCCGGAGGATGTCGACAGCAAAATCGCCGCTTCGGTTGCCGCGACAGATGTCGAATATTACTTGTCGACATCGAACACCGAATTACTTGACGGTTCCTGGATGACCAACGCACCGGCTTGGACAGACGGTAAGTTTATGTGGAGCCGCACAAAAATCACCCTCAACAGTGGAACGGTTTCCTATTCGCCTTCCGCAAACGGAACGTGTATTTCCGGCGCACAAGGACCTGTTGGTCTGACTGGGAACACTGGTATTGGGATTTCTTCCGTCGTCGAACAATATTATCTGTCCACCTCCGACAGCAGCACTGTTGACGGTTCTTGGGGAAGTGATATGCCCACCTGGACAGAAGGGACCTATATTTGGACAAGAAGCCAAATCACCTGGACGGACACAAACGTAACGACTTCCACACCAGCATTGGCCAACGCCATCAACTCAGCCAACGAGCAGGCCTTGGCGGCCGCCCGTGAAGCGCAGCGTTTGACGCCGTTTATCCAAGGAACACAGACCGCTTCGACAAATAGTTGGACGGGTGTGGCACCATTCCCGACCTTGGTTGATGGACAGCAAATCACTTATTGGCTGCCGTTTTCCGCAACCAGCAACGTCACGTTAAACCTGACACTTTTAGGCGGAGCCACTACTGGGGCAAAGAACTGTTACTATGGCGGGAACAGTCCATTGACGACCCATTACAGCGCCGGCAATGCAATCCGTCTAACATATCGTTCGAGCGTCAATATTGGTGGCACAAACTATACTGGTTGGTGGGCAGATGCAAACTACGATTCAAACAACACCAACCTGTTGCGTTATCAACAGAATATGACCGCCAAAACCGCCATTACTTCGGGGAGAATTATCGTAGCGCTTGACCAAACCGGGTTTTATCATTTGGTTGCCAACACCAGTTTTTCTCTTGCGTTGCCTGTATTATGGGCAGGTTCCTCGATTTCGGCAGCATCCAGCGGCAATAACAACTACACGATGTATCCGGATTGCGATTTGGACAACAACATCGCCGGACTGCCCGCCTTTACGGTTGGCAAGACGATTTACATAAAAGGGACATTGAACGGACTGGTATTCACTACGCATGTGACCGGCGCGAGCGTTTTCACAGAGACGCCGCTTGATGATGGGTATGTCTATATGGCGCTTGGCCAAGTGTTCACAACCGGCAACCGCATTTTGCTGTACAATCAGCACGAACTCTACATGTTCGACAAAGGTGTACTAAAATCCTTCTCGCAAATTGCTGCGGAAGCCAACACAAAAATCAGCAACTTGAAAATTGGCGGCACGAATTTACTGGCGCGCACAAGCGATTTTTACTTGACCAGCAATGCTCCGAACCTTAATGGCTGGTTCCGTGGCGGAACCTGGACAACGACACAGCTTGGTAGCTACACGAAAATAACCGCAAGCGCAACAGGGAATGCCAGCAATGTTTGGTGGGGATATTATTCCTCAAAAATACCATTGGCGGAACTGACGACCACTACCATCACAATTCAGTTTGAGTACCTGGTCGATTCGGTGGCCGCTTGGGATGTGCAGTCCCCGGTCATTTTGGAATTGTACGACAGCACCAATACGCGCATCGGGTGGCGCGACACGGCCCATGACTTCCAAGGGAATCTCCTGCCGACAAGTGGTTTGTGGCAGCGTTTTGTCTGCACAGTAGACGTTTCAGCCATTCCGAGCATTAGTTATACTTCCGGAAAAACCTATGCAGATGCGACTTATTTTTCCTTACGTTTGGCTTTGGCCCGCAATGGCACCATCTCTTTCCGCAAGGCCAAAATCGAAACCGGAAACCTGGTCAGCGACTGGAGCACAGCGCCGGAAGACGCTTCGGCATTGGTTGCGGCTTCGAACGAAACGCTAAACAGTTTGCGCCAATCGCTGGATTCCCAAAAAGACATCCGGCTGGGCATGAAACTTGGGTTCTCGACGTTTTCAACGCCAAACCCAAACTATGTTTATTTTTGCGGACTGACTACAAACGCAACAAGCTTCGCGGAAGAAATTAGCGACACAAACGGTTCCCTTTATGACCGCGGGACCCAGACCATGCTGGAAATTCCAAAACAGGCTTTGAACCTTTCAGGATTGACCGAAGGAACGAACGGTTATCTCGTTTGGAATAGCTCAGACGGAACCAATAAAATCTGGTTCATCACGCTCAAAAACACCTACGACGCCTCCGGCACGATGACTTCTTCGCGTTGGATGAAGCGTAATGTGGGGGTAGCCGACGACAACACCGAAATGGTTCTGACTGATGCTGTTTATGTTTTGGGGGAACTGGAAATCTAGTCAAGTCCCTATTGAAAAAAAAAGAACGAGTCGTTACATTAAACAGGACAACGGGCTCCCTTCAAGGGCCCCGGTTCCTGTTTTTTTTAATACAGAAAGGGTGACCTCCTCCTATGAAGGGAACATTATTCGCTTTGGCGCGGAATCGGAACGATATCGACGCCAATGAAAAACTCAAATCCATGCTTTACCAAGTGGAAGCCACCGGCGCCGCTTTCATCGACGGAAAAAACATCCTGGCCGACAGTATCTTTGCGCGCCATATCCAGGCTGGGTCGATTACGACCGAACACATGACGGCTGGTTCCATCAAAGGGGACCGGATTGAAGTCGGCACATTAAACGCTGACCGGATTACTGCCTATACCATTAAGTCAAACATGATTCACACCGATGGTTTGGATGCAGGCGTCATTAAGACCGGGGTCATCACAGCTGGAAACAATGTCTCCGTCATCAATATGTCCACCGGAGAATTCAGCTTGGGTGGGGGCAAATTAGGCTATGTTGCCGCAACCGACAGATTATACGTCGGAGCCAACAGCCTTTATCTGGGGCAATTGCCGATTGAAGAACACAACCGGATGCTTGGCGGCCGAGAAGCTGCCAGTGCGCAAAGAGCTTCCGTCGCAGGTGAGAAATTAGCAACCGATGCCCGCTATGCGGCTATCTACTACAATGTCAACTTGCCGGATGAAGCGGCCAAAACAAGCCTTTATACTGCCTATGCGCACGCAACGACCGGCTATGTGGTAAAGTACACTGCCCTGATAACGGCACTGGATGCGGTTGTGGATGCTTTGCCGGACACCACCATTCCGGGGTTCGCAACACTGCAACAAACCGCCGCGGATGCAACCAGTGCATATGCAACTTCTTTGGCGAGCTTGACGACAGCATTGGATACAGCAGACAAAGCGATTGCAGACAAAGTGGCGCAAGACAAAGCGGATGCCGCCATTTCTTCTTCGACGATAAACACCTCAAACGCCATCACGCTGAGCAAGCAAATCAAAGACACCCGTGAAACCAACCAGAATCCGGCTTGGTATATCTCTACTTATCCAAGGCAAACAGTGGAAGAATTCAAACTGGAAACGACGATGGGGAATCCAAACCAAATCGGTAGTTACGGCGTACTGACCACAATTGTTCCTTGGGCGAATAATTCCGGCGGTCCGATACAACAAACGTTCCGTGTCGGGTCCCTTGTCTTCCAAAGAAGCAGCACTTCCGATACTGCCTGGTCCGCTTGGATTCAATTGGAGGACAAAGCCTCCGCGCAATCGAAAGTCGACAGCGCGATTGCGTCCGCTACCGGAAAAAACAAATGGATTGGCAAACGCTATGACACTATTGATGCCGCGCATATGGAGCCAAGCTTCTCGGCTATCAAAAATTACGTCCTAAAGGAATCGGTTGAAGTCTCCGATGCACTCCTTTTCCGTTTCGGAACAGGGACAACCGAAAATTACATCGGCCATTGGTCCACCAATGTCTATGTGACGGTTGCAAAAAACGTTTCTTTTTCGGCTGTCCATGATGATGGTTTCGCGGTTTATCTGAACGGTAAGCGTTTGGCAGGCAAAAGTGGTTCCGGCACAACACCATTCACTCTGGCACTGGTTGCCGGTTGGAACCAAATCGACTTGTTGTTGCATGAAAAAACCGGCGGCGACAATATCACGCTGAATCAAACGATTCTTTCAAATGTCGACCAGATGAGCTGCTATCTTGGGAACAATGCGACAACCGCCGAAATTCTTGATATCAACAATTCCCTCAGCACATTAAACACGACGATGAACGGCAGCTTCAAGGATGGTATATTGACGGCTTCGGAAAAGAGCGCCATCACAACTCAAAAAAATGTGTTTGTTTCCCAGAAAAACGAACTCGATTCGCGCTACAATAGTCTGCGCGGCAAATTGAACGACTTGACGCTCGGCACCGAAAAGACCGCCCTGGAAACGGCCTACGGCGATGCCAACAATCGCTACACCCAAAAATACAACAGTTTGATTACTGCGCTGGACGCCGTCATCAATACGGCTGACAACACAAGTTCCGGCGCATTGGATACTCTGACTGGGAATATCGATACGGCTGCGACAAACTACACAAGCGAACTTGGCTTGTTTAGCACGGCCCTTTCGGTTGCAGAACAAGCCATTAGCGCGAAATTGGCAAGCAATGCTTTGGATACGGCTAACGACAACATCGACCAAACCGTGCCTTACAGCATCGTCTTCTCAAACGAAAACCAATCGATTCCGACTGATGCGGTCGGAGTACTGAAAGGTTCCTTCATCTTCGGTTCGGACATCCTGGTGTTCCGTGGCTCTACCCGCACAAGCGGAACCATTGGCACAGTCGTACTGAAAGACACGGACGGCATCGCGGTCATTGCTACCGGTGGAACGATATCTATCAATGTAACCCAGCCGACAGCCAGCATTACCGGTAAAGTTGAAGTGCTTTTCTCTGCAGGTGCGAATCTCTCCGCAGAAATGGGTTACTTGGATGTGCCGATTACAGTCAACGGCGTTATCTACAACAAGCGCATGACTTGGAACAAGGCCCGCGACGGAGAAGCTTCACGTTCATACAATTTGGTTTTGAACACCTTAAGCTTACAAGGTATTCCTGGAGGGGGATATTCTCCATCTATTATAGAAGGGAATGTTTCTGCAAGATTAGGAACAGAACCAATCATGGGAGAATCTGGATATTTTTTAATTTACGAACAATCAAGAGAAAGTATGACAATGGATGAATACAATAGCTTACTTGAAAATGGTCAAGTAGCTGTAGATAAAGAATATATCATCTCTGATGTTATGTATCCATTGGTTCAAAGATATGCTTCAACTATTCCAGAAACTGAATTCTCGTATACGCCAAGCGAAAATACTAGCATGGTATTAATAGCTATTTATGCAGACAGTGGTTTTACAAATCTATTGGATTATCAATCGGTGCCTATTATTTATGAAGGACAAAATGCATACGGGATGCAATTGACGGCAACAAACGGATTGGTATTCAAGTTTGACCAATTCAATGCAAATAGGGGAATGGCGGATACCGTATTGACGCCTATCCTAACCAACATCACCGATGCGACTTACGCTTGGAAGCTGAACGGCAGTGCTACGGTTTCTGCGACAACGCCTACGGTTACAGTTGGTTATTCTGCACTGAACAATGTCGACAGCATCAAATATCTCTGCGAAGTCACCGGTGTTGCCAATGGCGTGTCCATAACTGTATCCGATACTGTTACGGTATCCAAAGTAAAAGACGGTTCGGATACTTACAACATTATTTTAACTAATGAATCTGTAAACATACCCACCGCCGCTGATGGAACATCTCCAGTGCTGACTGGTGCCAATACAAACGTTAAGTTATATTATGGAACGGTCGAAAAAGCACCAACTTTAAGCCTATCTTCGCAAACTGGAGGAACAGCGACGATTGATACAGTCGATACGACAAAAGTTTCAATCGCAACTGTAACCGCAGATGCTGGCTATATTGACATCCTGGTCAAAGACGGCACAACAACTGTCGGCACGAAACGCTTCAGTTTTGCCCGCTCCAAACAGGGGATTTCCGGCCGTTCCATCACTGCTGTCGATGTGGAATACTATTTGTCTACCAGCAACACCGCACAAGCCGATGGCAACTGGTCAACGACCGCACCTGCTTGGACTTCCGGCAAATATATGTGGAGTCGCACGAAAACGACGTACTCGACCGGAAGCCCAACTTATTCGAATCCCGCCTGTATTACTGGTACAGCCGGACAAACTGGTGGCACCGGAACGGGTATCACTTCGATTACGGAAGAATTCTACCTCTCCACTTCGAAGACGACCCAGACCGGCTCCTCATGGGGCACCGCGATGCCGACATGGATTCCGAATACCTACATGTGGACACGCAGCAAAATTGTTTACTCGAACCCGACCAGCACGGTCTACACAACCCCGTTGGTTGATTCTTCTTGGGAAGCTGTCAATGAAATCAAAGTCGGCGGCAGAAACCTTGTCAAGGAATCCGGCATTAGCGTCACAAATACTTCTTACGCATTAAAAACATTGCCTTATGGAGACAAATGGCTTGAGGCTGGAAAACAATACACGATTACAGCCAAATTCACATTGGGAGCCGACCGTACTTCTTTGGCATTCTACTCTTCCGGAGGATATGCAAACCCGGTCAGCATGACAAATGCCGAAAGAAACGCAGACGGTATTTGCTCTAAGACATTCATAATGTCTTACTCTGCAGGAAGAACGCCGGCCGAAGGGTACACTCAATTAATTGCTTACCAAATGCAACAGTCAGGCACAACCGCTTCAACACTTAACTGGGTGAAAGTGGAGGAAGGCAACAAAGCTACCGACTGGACACCAGCTCCAGAAGACGTTACGGCTCAAATCGAAACGAAGTCCAAAACATTTACGTCGACACCTGTCCCTCCTTAAAAGAATGGAATTTGATTCAAACGGAATACAGCGGAGTTTATAATGAAGGTGTTCGCCTGAACGTTTCTGTCACAAACTATGAAAATGCCTACACTACCCTGAGTGGATATGTTCCCGGATTGGTTTCCGATTTGACGACTACCAGCACCATCACTGGTAGCACATTCCGTGACAACTTCAATGCTTACTACGCTGCCAAACAAATTTTGTTGACAGCCTGCAATGCAGCTGCCGAAGCCAGTGCCAAATCGTTTGCGACAACCATCGTCGGCAATACGCAGACAAACGGCTTGGGCATGAAGGTCAATCACTCGACCTTTACCGGAGCAGAAGATGGGGAAATCTACCTGCATGGATTCAACAACCAGGGTGTCGCAACGGACACGGATGGTTGGGTTATGTGGAATGGAGCAAAAGTCACCATCACCAGAGGCATGATTAACCCGAACAACATCTGCCCTTTCAATATCCCGATTTATTATGTATGGCAAACCTCAAACAGCACTTTGTATTTGGTCTTTTACAACGCTGTTGATAAAGCCTGGAAATATTGTTCGCGTGAACCGATTTCCGTAACTGGGAATTGGGTGTGGGCGAACAACCATATCGTGCTTGGCCAATTCACGATGACTGGCGGCGAAACGATTGACGGGGCCGTGCTTTACCAGACGCCACGGCATTATACCGATGTCGTTATCTCCAATGAAGTCAGCAAATACGCAGAGGAACAAGCCAACGCCGCAGAGGGAAATGCTATCAATTACGCAAAATTGGTCGGCAAAGCCCTGGCTGTTGACGGCACGACTGATACTTATTTCGACTTCAACAAAAATTTGACGGCAAGCAACGGAACGGCGCCAACCGGAGGCGTCGCAACAACCAGTTTCAACGCAAGTGGAAAATTCGGCAAAGCCTTGACCATCCCTGCTACCGAGTTGGTCTACCCAGTCAGCGCATTGAGTTTGTCCAAAGGAACGGTCAATTTCTGGTTCAAATTGCCAGGAACCATCCCTTACGCTGCAACCAACGATGGTTTCTTTTCAACAGATGGTGCTTATGGTGGAACAAAGTCTCTCTGCTTCAATAAAAGCAGTGAGAATACGCGCGTGTTCGGATTCCATTGGGTGACAGTCCAAGGTTCGGATATCCATGTGATTGTTTCTTCCGGACAAGGGGATTTCGTTCCGACCGATTGGAATATGGTGACCGTCACTTGGAACAGCACCGTCGGTTACAAGGTTTATATGAACGGAACACTGGTCCAAACCGGAGCCGTTCCGAACGGGCATACACTGAAAGCCTTTGGGACAGATATCCGTATTGCCAATTTTGCCGGATTCGACGACCTGTTGCTTTCAAAACGGGAGCTCAGCGACATCGACATTCAGTTGCTTTACGCATTAAACCAACCATTGTATGACGCGAATCCGATTGCACTTGCATCTAACCCACAAGGGGTTACAATTTCGATAACATAAGAAAAAGGAGACCGTCCGTTTATGGCAAAAATAATTAAAAACGTTACAGTTACCTGGACTTGGAGCGGTGACACCTATGCGCTGAAAGGATTCAACCTGATGGTTTTGCCGTCAGGACAGAACCCGACGGACGGCACTATCCAAGTCTTGGCCTCGGCCAACCAGGTGCCGGCAGAAAGCCGAAGCTACGGCTTCAATAATATAACGCTCGACACAGAAGTTATTTACGTGCCGTGGGTCCAAGCTTTTTACGAAAACGACGACAGCCAATGGGTCAACAGCACTGGCTTTGCTGTAGAAGATGATGAAACGAATACACTGACAACGCGTTCCCAAGCGGAAAGCTATGCCGCCAGCGCGCTGGATGAAGCCAAGAAACTGGTGCCGGCGATTGTCGGAACCCAAACCACTACGACCGGTTCATGGGTCGGGGTCGCTCCCTTCGCCGCACTGACGGATGGCCAACAAGTCAACTACTGGTTGCCTTATAACTACCGGAACGAACAATTACACCGTTTATCCTGATGTCAATCTAACAACAACCATTGCTGGCCTCACATTTACTTCCCCGAAAGTAGTCTATATCCGCGGCACGCTTTCCGGCACCAATTTCACAACGAATGCCACCGCAACCAGTGTCTTTACAGACAGCCCAACCGATGACGGTGCGTCTACCTACATTGCGCTTGGTCAGTTGTTCAGTTCGACAAACATCCTGCTATATGCAGAACATCCACTTTACAAATTTTCCGGGGGCGTCTTCAAATCGTTCGCCCAAATCGCAGCTGAAGCCCAAGCCACAGCCGATAGCAAGTCCAAAACATTCCCGTCCGGAACCAATCCGACAAACTACAAAATTGGGGATTTGTGGCAAGACGGGGAAAAAGTCAAAGTGGCGACGGCGGCAAGGAGCACTTATAATGCTGGCGATTGGCTGCTGGCGGGTGACGTCACTTCAAAAAACACCGCTGCGGATACGACAAAAGTAAACGGCATCGATGCTGCTATTGTTCAAGGTGGCGCCGCTGATGGCGCCTCTGCTTTGGATTCAGTACAGGACATGGCGGACGATAGCAAATTGACTCCGCAAGAAAAGCCAGCCCTGCGCACGGAATGGGACATCATCGAAGCGGAATACGCCATTCTTTACGCCAAAGGCAATAACTACTCGCTCTCAGAAGCAGGGACTTATGCACAAAAATTCCAAGCCTTGGCAAACTTCCTGAACAGTACCGACGGCACTTGGGTTTCCGCCACACATGGCGCACCAAGACTGGTAGAAGTTGAACGTTATGCAATCACCGATGCCATTGATGGCGGAACCATGCGCACTGTTTTTTCGGAATACTATTCCACAAAAGCAACATTGTTGAACGCAATCGCAGCAAAAGAAGCGGATGTCGCCGAAACTAACGCCAAGAATTATGCGGATGAAGGCACGATTTATCTGCGCGGAACCGGCTACAATCGAAGCGCCAATCAAATACTGAAACTGAACGGAACAACTATTTATTCGTCTTCGGCACTTGGAACAGGGCTACGCGTTACCGTTATCAACAGAAGTGATTTGTCGGTGGTTTCTAACACAACCTACAATATTTATTCTAATGATGCTAACGCCACGACGATGGCCAATGCCTTAAATGCTTTAACAGACAGTGTAATTGTTGCCATCACTTCTTATGATGCAATGACAATGAACGCTGCGCTACAGACAGCAATGGCTCGTTGCGGTGGTTCAGGCACTTATTTCGGTGGCAGTTATCACCGCATTCCTTATGCTTTGCTGGGGATTCCCGGTATCGGTAAAGGCAACGGGATTGAAGTGTTCACCGGTTTGGGCGCAACTGACCCTTATGCAGAGATTTCTACCATTATTTCCGACGGCGTGCCCCAAGGTGTCAACTTGCGCACTAGTACAAATAGTACGGTGACCTATACTTCCCAGCCGACACACCCGTATAAAATAGGGGATATCTGGAAAGACGGCGCGAAGGTTAAAATCTGTACAGCCAATTCGACCGGGGCTTTTTCGGCTGGAAATTGGGTTCTATCCGGAGATGTCACCGCGGACGGAACAGCAAACAATACGTTGAACGTCGGCACCTCTTCCGCTGCCACTATTGTTGCCGGAGCCAACGACGGAACTTCCGCTAAGGCAAGCGTGACCGATATGGCAAACGACAACAAACTGACACCTTCGGAGAAACCAACCTTACGCAAAGAATGGAACCGTATCTACGAGGAATATTTAGTGCTGAAGCCGAAAGCCGAAACGCTGAATATCTCCACAGAATTGACTAATTACATAGACAAGTTCCAGAACGTAGCCAATATTCTGAATGTCGGTGTGACTTGGGTATACGAAACGCATTACGCTCCGACGCTGGTCGAAGAAGAACGTTTTTCCATTACCGATACAATTGATGGTGCCGCCATGCGTACCGCTTTTTCCGATTACGAAAGTAAAAAACAAATCCTCCAAAACAAAATCGCTGAAATGGAAGCGACGGAAGGCATGCAAAATTCCGCTAGTCTTGCAGCTGCCATCACCCAAGGCAAGATACTGCACAAGGACACAACTTTTGCCGCGGGAGTAAACGATACGGCGCTTTACCGTACCGGAACGTGGACACGTGTTGCTTCCGGGACAGATGGGGTAATAACACCTTCTAGCTCCGGACAAATGATGAAATTAGTCGTCACTGGCGCACCTGGAACAGGCGGTGGTTTTTCTTTCCGGGATGCCTCTCGTGCAAATGCCAAATTCTTGACGCATTTTGTAGCAAAAGCACCAGTTGGGACGACCATTGTATTTATGACAAATGGCATTGGCAGCGGGTCGACGACAGGTTGGGTTTCCGACAACAAAGGGACGGGCGATTGGGCAGACTATGTTTACAGCGTAAAATGTGGCGCTAGCGGTACGTTTGCGGATACCAACTATTTTTATTTCGAAAACGCGACTTATCCGTTCAATGTCTACGTTTCAAAAGCAACAGTTTACGATACGACTGAACGGGAACCTCTTGCTAGTCAATTAAACAACGACCCGAATGTCACTCGGATTATCGGTTCTAAAATCTGGTTGGACGGAGAAGTCTACATCGAAGATGCCTTCGTTACGGATTTGGTTGCCAACTCCATTGTAGCAACAAAGATTCAGGCAACGACAATTGATGCAAGTAAAATAACGACCGGGACATTAAGCGCGGACCGGATTGCCGCAGCTTCCCTGAGCGGCGATAAAATTATCGCCAATACGATTGATGCAACCCGACTAAAAATCGGTTCCGGCGCGCAAGGTGGTTACATCAACAATCCGCGTTTCAGCGCTTGGGCAAGTACCTATCCGGACGGCACGCAATTATGGAGTGCTGGTGGAATTTCTAAGGTAACCGTCGACAATGTTTTGATGGCCCAATTCGCGCCCACTGCAGGGGCGCAACAAGGAATGCAATTAAATTCGAGTTATTTCGCAAACGGTATTGATTTAGACGGTATGCAATATTTTGCATTAGAATGCCGTTTTCGACTGACTTCAGGAACAAACCCAGCTGGAGCCTCCTTCTTGGTGGACATCTATCGCCAAGACAACAGCTACGAGCGCATGCAATTGGACATGAAGGAAATTGGAGCAATCGTCACAACCAATACTTGGTATGTGGCGCGAAAAGTGTTCAAGTTGGCAGACGCAAACGTTGCAAAAACATTTAAGTCGGTTAGTGGTTATTTGTTAGCCAACTGGACCGGTGCTGGCGATGCGGCTAAAACGATTCAATTCGCTTCGGTCAACATGTTCCAAGCTTCAGCACAGGAGCACTTGGCACAGTCGTGGACACACGCTGGTACGACCAGTATTAACGGTGGATTTATTGCAACTGGGACCATCAACGCCTCCAACATCACAGTCGGAACGTTGCCGAATAACCAGTTGAGTAATATTCCTAGTTCGAAATTTGATAGTACGACACAAACAACGTTAACGAATGCTGGAACAGCTTATACGCGAACAGAAGGCTGGAAACATCCGACTGATGTGACAACCATCGATGGCGGAAAAATTTATACCGGAACCATTAGCGCCGAAAAGATTTATCTCGGAACAGGAACAGTCGCGGCAGGGAACTTGAATGCAGGCAAGACATTGACGGGAACAACTTCTGGGACGGTTGCGACTGACGGTGCTAAAGCGGTCGATTCCGCTTACCATGAATTCGGCAGCGGAACAGGGTCTGCAACAAGCGGCGCTGAATCCGCATACGTCCAGGTAGATTTGGGTTCAACCTACCGAATCGCGCAAAGCAAAACCTACTGGTACTCTGCCGATACTCGTGTGTATTTCTACAAAATCAAGTATTCGACAGACGGAACAAACTGGTACTATGCAGTGGGAAATAACACCTCTAGTGGTTGGATGGTTTCTGCGAAAAACGCCTCTGCCGGGAACCCAAGCGTTCATCCGACAGTGGACGTATTCTCCTTGCCGATTTCGGCACGCTATGTGCGCATTTACGGGAACGGGAACACCTCCAATCTGAATAATCATATGTACGAATGGGAATTGTTCTCCGCAGCAGAAACTGTCATTCATGGAGATATGATTCAAACCGGTACTATCAGTGCATCCAAGATTTCTATTGGCACTTTGCCAAATAACGTATTGAGCGGCATCACCTCTGATAGATTTGCTACTACTGTCCAAACAACATTAACCAATGCGGGCACAGCCTATAGCCGTACTGAAGATTGGAAGTCTGCAGTTGACTCTACCTATATTGATGGCGGAAACATTTACACTGGTACGATTACAGCAGAAAAAGTTCTCTTAGGGGACCCGACAAACCTTGTTTCTATCAATGAGTTGACAGGCAGTGTCCACACAAATAATTTTGGTTCTGTATCTGTCAATGGCAATTATATCCAGAAAACTTTGTCGTCTTCAGCTTACTTGATGTTCAATGATTACTTGCCGGTCATGTTCAATCCAGGAGAAGAGCTGTACTATGAATTTTACGCACAGGCTGATGCCGCAGTCACGGCAAGCTTGAATTTGTGGTATTACAATTCAGCAAAGGCGAATACCGGCGTGACTGGAACACAAAATATTTCTTTGACGACAACAGAAAAGAAATTTTCCGGTACTATCAATACCGGTAGTTTTTCCCTTGATACAACCAGTTACTACTTAATCGGTTTGGCTAATACCACTAACCGTGTCGTGAAAATACGTAGGATTGTTGTAAGAAGAAAAGGAACAGGAGAGCTGATTGTCGACGGTGCGATTTCCAGTGAAAAGATGTATGCCGGAAAAATCGGTTCCCGCAATGATAAATCCTGGATTGATTTCAATAACGGCGCCTTCAGTCTGGCAGACGGAAAACTGACTTGGACAGACAATGAATTGACGGTCAACGGTACGGTCAGCGCCAACAACATCAAAGGCGGTACCTTGGCTGCAAAAAACGGGACATCCAATATTAATATGGATACCGGCTCATTCAACTTCGGGAATGCCGACAAATACATTAAATTCGATGCCGGCACTGGAAATCTGGATATGGTAGTCAACAATTTGAAAATCGGGAGCTCCAATGCGGTTTCCGCAAGTCAACTGGAAGACTTCAAAACAACAACCGTCGACCCAGTGACTGACTTCGTCAATGAAGATTTGAAGTCAAAATGGGCCGCCTTGATAGGCGCTTTAACGGTAACCGAAACTGACATTTCGATTCAGGTTCCGGGAAGCACCAATCGCATCCAGATTACGGGAGACACCATTAATTTCATCAACCAAAACGTGGTCGTTGCCAAAATCACCGACCAAAAATTGAGCATTAATAACGGTCTCTTCTTGGAGAACGTTATTCTGGGTTCACACTCCATTAAGAAATACGGCGGCGGAGATAATGCCGTCACTGTATTCGAATTTATGAACGCAGACAATTTAACGATTTAAGAAAGGAAGGGAATCTATGGCACTTTCAGGCAGTTCGTCTACAATCTTCAGCAACAACAGTTCATTCCGCTTGCGCATCCAATGGAGCGCAAGCCAGAATCTGGCTGGAAACTATTCCGATGTTACCGCCGAACTGTATCTCGATTCGATTTCAGCCTACGGGGCGGTTTCGGATGGAACCTCAAGCACAACGACTATCACCATCAACGGTAATACGACGACATTCTATGTGAATTCGTCGTTGTCCGCTTGGCAGAACAAATATCTGGGGACGCACACCGTCCGCGTTTACCACGAAAGCGATGGAAATAAGCAAATCCAAATTGCGGCTTCGCACAATTTTGACATCACTTGGAACGGCGCTTGGGTTGGCACGGTCTATACCGAAAGTTGGCCTTGGTTGGACCGTTTGCAGCGCGCTTCAACAGTTTGGCTCTCCAATCCAACAACCGGAGACCCAGTAACGACTGTGGAATATGGGCAGCCGGTTCGTATTAATATCACCGCTTCCGATGCCAGCTTCAAGCATTCCATCGGCGTTTATTGGCACGATTGGTCCAGTTTGATTATGGATAAAGACACGCCGCGAACGAAGGATTGGACTGTTCCGCTTTCGCTCATGAGCTACATTCCGAACGGAACCGCTTCTTGGGGGACGATTGCGGTGGATACGTGGACTTCCGACAATGTCTATATCGGCGGGACCGAAATCCGATTGGACACAACGGTTCCGGCCAGCGCCAAACCTAGTTTGACGACCATCACAATGCTAGAGCAAAACAGCGCTGTTTCCACTTTGATGGGCACCGGTTTTTATGTTCAAGGCGTAAGTATTCCAAGGGCCATCATCAGCGGACACACAGCTCAATATGGAGCCAGCATTTCCTCTTATGAATTTGTGTTCGAGGGAAAAACCTATATTAACTATGGGAACACGAAAGATTTCGATAAACCGTTGACTTACGGACCAGCGCAAACGGTAACCTGTCGGGTTAAGGACTCTAGGGGATTGTGGAGCAACAGCATTTCTACAAACATCAACGTACTGCAATACTCCGCCCCGACCTTGACGACATTCTCGGCGGCCCGGACAAACAACACAAACAGTACGACCATTAATGTGGAGCGGCATGGTGTGACCTCAACACTATACAACGGGACTATCAGTAAAAACTCGGTCACTATCGTCATCGATTATCGTCAGACCGGTGGTACGACTTATACCCAAGGCTACACAACCACGTTCTCCGGAGGGAATTATGGCACGAGCGTTTCAATTGGAATGGCATTCGCCGTAGGAAATTCTTACGACATTCGCATCAGTGTGACAGATGCATTTTCTCCTGCTGTTATTGCCACAACCGTTGTTGGGGCTATCGTCAAGCCTTTCTCGATTGGACCGACCGGTATCGGGGCAGGTAAAATCTGGCAGCAAGGAGCATTGGATGTCGGCGGCGATGCTTTTATTTCAGGTAACCTAAACTTAACAGGTACGGATGGAAACGTCTATCACACTGGAAAGAAGCCGACAACAGGAGATATCGGAGCAGCAAAAGCTTTAACGACCGCAAATGGTTATCCGGGGCTAACACACAATGATGGAACAACCACTGAATGGTTGCGAACAACCAGCAATGGCTTGATTCCTTTTTCAAGCGGCGGCTATTCCAGTAGTTTGGGAACCGTAAATTGGCCATTTAGAGATGTTCATGCTCAAAACATGTATCTTGGTGGGAAAAATCTGGCGGCAACAACCGCCATAAACGCTTCACCCAACACAGGTATTTGGCATTACAACGATTATTCCGGCGGCGGCTTTTCGTACATGAAGTATTGGAAAACGGTGGATAATATCATTCACATGCAAGGATTGGCCTACTTGGAAAGTGGCTACCGTGGGGATTTCCAAACCCTGTTCACTTTACCAGTGGGTTATCGGCCACATGCCATTGTGACCTTTACCGTCGCATGTGCTACTGGAACAACACGTATCGATATTGGCCCAGCTGGGAATGTTCAGCTGAGGGGCACCAGTTCACCAGATTGGGTATCCCTTGCTGGTATTGCGTTCTATCAAGCAAATTAAGGCGGTGATTAGATGTTAAAAGAATATGCACAAATAGACGAAAACGGGTACGTATTGGAAAGATATGTATTTGATGTCGAAAATGGCGACGTTCTGCCAAAAGATTGTCGCCCATTATGGCCTCAAACAGCACGTTTTTACGAGCCGAGATATAACGATACAACCAAAAGCTGGGAAGAAGGTGCAGATACGGCTTCTCTCCAAGCTGAAAACGAAAGAATCAAAACAAATATGAAAGCAATCTTCAGTAAAAATTGCCAAGAATCCATCCTCTTGGGTTTCGAATGCGAAGTCGAGGGAATGGTCTATCATTTCGCTTATGACCAGGAAGCGCAATTGAATTTCCAAGACACGTACTCTCTTTTCGAGAACAACATGGTGGACACAATTATGTGGAGTGCGCAAAAAGATAACGAAAAGGTTCGCCTTTCGTTGGGAAAAACTTTATTCACGAAAGTATACCTAACTGGAGTGAAACATAAAAACAGCTGCCTGTCTTATTATCACGATACGTTGCTGCCCTTATTGCAAAATGCCACGACGATTGAAGAGACCAAGACGGTCTCTTGGCAATCAGAGAACATCAATAGGAAATTATTGGTCTTGAATGAAAACAATACTATTGAAAAGAAACTCCAGGCAGTCGACGCTACTCAAACGGAAGTAGATGCCCAAAAAGAATACAACGTCTATATGGAATCAACCGTATTGGAGCTGGCAGATATGATGCTGATGGGCATGATGTAAAAAAAGGAGAAGAAAAATGAATCAAATTGCAGGACTGGAAATGTATGCTGGGATAACTGTTCTTTATGCAAAACATGTTTACATTGGTATGCGGCCGATTGAAAGTTTGCCCAGCTTTATCCGGACACAAGTAAACGAAATCTTAGCCAAAATTGATGCTGGCGAAATCGTTGTCGATTGGTTACGCTTGGACTAGAAAAGCAAGGGAGGTGAACAGAATATGGAAGAATCTCCAAAAGTTTACTCAAACATTGTAATGCTGTATGCAGACCACGTGATGCGCGGACTTCGCACAATCGAAAGTGTGCCGATTAGTATCCGTCCACAAGTGGAAGCCTGCATCGCTGACACGTTGGGGGAGTAAAAAAACGATTCTGGCAAGGCATCCTAATTGGGTGCCTGACTGGAATCGTCTTTTCGTTCATTTTTTAAGGAGGAATAAGATGCTGGCAAACGTCAAAAGGAGATACATTTTGGACAGCATGCAAAAACAGCAAGTTTCGCAGCAAGTCGCTGCCCTTTATGGTTCCCTTGCGTTGATGTATGCTCGTCATGTTCAGATGGGATTGAAAGACCCCAGCACCCTAACGGAGGCCTACCGCACCCAAGTGGATGCCATCCTTGCTTATGTGGAGGAAATGGGTTACCAAGATATCCTGCAATAAAAAAAGACCCCGGAATATTCCGAGGGTCCTTTTTTATGCTTCTAGCGCCAGTTCGTCTTCCAATGCGTAAACCAATACGCGGAAAGCGTCCATGTCTTGGCGGACTTCCAATTTGTTTGTTTTGTACAGTTCCGTATTTAGAATCTGTTCGCTGTAAGCAGAATTTACATCCGTGTTGCTGTTGACGGTTGCGGAAAGGCGTGCGACTACTTCTTCGCCGATTTTCGATTCAGCAGTCAGGGTAACCACTTTTTGTTGGGATAAGGCCATGGGTTCATTTCTCCTTTGTTGTTGGTATGCTACCCATTTATCCTAACCAAAGAAACACTTGGCGTCAAGAAGCAGCTTTACGTTGACTGGCGAAAGGGTTAATTTAAAAGAAAAAGGAGGTGAATAAAATGGAAGCACTTATGGAAGCACTAAAAGATTTGATTATGGCGGTTCTCAGTATCGCCATCACTTTCGCAGCCAATGCTATCCGCGTTTGGTTCGAAGAAAACAAACAAAACAAAAAACTCCAATCCATCAACGAAATGCTGACGGCCAACGAGAAAGTGGTTGCGATTGCCGTTGCCGCAATTGAACAAACGGTCACGCACCTGCATGGAGACGAGAAAGCTGAAGCAGCAAAAGATAAGGTTATCGCTATCCTGAACGAAAAAGGCCTGCCTGTTTCTGAAGCGGAAATCGACGCCCTTATCGAGAAATCCGTCAAAGAGATGAACGACGCATTCAAAAAATAAGAAGAGCCCCCGCGCGGGGCTTTTTTAAATGAGAAAAATCACAGTTGCCAAACTCGGGAATTATGGTTTACATAAAGATAGAAAGAAAACCAAAATAAAAATCTGAACGAGGTGCGTTGTTTATGTCCAAAAGCAAATACCGTGAAGGCTTCGAACATTATTTCCATGAAAAGATGGGCTTCAAGATTCTGGCAGACGAAGCGCAATACGAATATGTAAAAGCGATTTTGGCTCCAACCAACGAAGTACAGGCTGTCTTCTGCGATTCAAAAGCCGGAACAGGAAAAAGCGCTTTGGCATTGGCTTCCGCCTATTACTTGTTGGAAAAAGGAGAAATCAGCAAAATCATCTATGTGCGCAATACGGTTTCGGTGCGCGAAAACGGCTTTTTGCCTGGAACGATTGAAGACAAGGAATCTGCCTACATGAAGCCGGCAGCGGACGTCATCCAGCGCATCGGATTAAAGATGAACCGACAAGACTTGTTCAATGACTTAATCCAAAACGGCAGCCTTGTCTGCACGTCCACGAGCTTCCTGCGCGGTGTCGACTATGACATGAACGCTGTCCTGATTATCGACGAAGCCCAAAATCTGGATTTGACCGAACTGCAGACTGTCCTGACCCGTCCGCACGACAACGTAAAAGTCCTCGTCATCGGCAGCTCGTTGCAGAACGATAATTTCAAAGCCAAGAAATACGGCCCCGACAAACTGTTGGCCTTCCAATTGTATATCCAGCATTTCGTGGAACAAACAAGCATCCCTGTCAAAAACATCGTCTTGACGAAAAACTATCGCGGACGCTTCGCCAATTTCGCGGACCAAATCCTGGAGACCGTCACAAGAGTGTCGGAAACCGAAGACAAGAAGATGGACAAATTCCTGGAACGTTTGCTGCAAACGGAAGCGAAAATGGAAACCACCCTTTATTCGGAAACATCGAGCATCGACCTCGAAACGGGCGCTGTCAGTTTTGGTTCCGGTACGGGCTTCAACAACGACTTATAAAACAAAGACCGATTGACTCCTTATCTGTCAAGGGTTAGCTTAACATAGAGGCCTGTCTCTCGGGCTTCTATTTTTTTTGGAGAAAGGGAGGCACGCACAATGCCGCAATATAAACAAACCCAATATGGACTGAGGCAATACGGAATTTTCCAGGGCGGCGGTACAACGCCGGAAATCAAAGGCCATTGGCAATTTGTCCGTAGCCGTTTCGGGTTGCGCAGAAATGGACGGACTTTCTGGTTGTACCAGCATACGCCGGTCTCCATCCAAGGCAAAGTTACCAGATTACGTATCCAGACAAACCAGGGCGAAATACTCTACCAGAAGAACTGGCAGCTTGCCGGCGCGCCCAAACATTTGCGTCTGCGCGCCAACAACCAACTTGAAGCGATTGAAAGCATCGCTCTCACTATGAAAGGAGCCGAAACATGAGTTACCTGAACGACTATCTCAAAGTCATCCCCAAAGCGGATGCTGACAAAATCCGGGCAACCATATTGAAGAATCAGGCCTATTTTGAAGTTAACCAAATGACGGAAGCCGCCTTCCATTCGCTAATTCTGCAATTGGCGGAAACGGAAGAACCGGAAACAAATGTGCCCGACCTTGGAACGAAAATCACAGCTGACCCACTAAACGCCTTCTACTCCAATGTGCTGTTGGATTTGAGCCATCTCTTCGCCGAACAGAATCAAATCGAACGAGCAGGGGAAAACTACGACAGCATTTATCAAGCACACCTGGAAGAAATGAAAAAGGAAGTCGAGGCTTTGCGCCGACGCATTGCCGAATTGGAGGAGCTGCGACGCGGTGAAGACGGACTTGTTTTGCGCAGCTACAGTTTCGAGCCGGAAATCCAAAACCAGCAACTGGAAATCCGCAATGATGATACGGCATATCTTTTTTGCGACCGCGACGGCACTTTGCTGGAAGAAGCCAGCATCGACCGGCTTTACCACACCTATTTCCTTTCATTAGGCAAAACCAAAGAAGTCGATGCCTTGAAAAACGAAAAAGGGTTAACGACCGCAACACTGGAAATTCTTTACGAAAGTCCCTACACCTTGGCAAATCAAAACGAAATGTACGGTATTGAAAAGGCCATCGACGGGGACAGCAACACTTTCTGGTTCAACGTCGCTTTAAAACCGAACAATGCTCTCGACAGCGTGTCGATTTCACAGAAAGGAAGAGACTAGATGGAACAGAATATCCTTTACATCGACAAAGCCCTCCAGCTTTCAAAAGCGGATTATTTTAGTCCTTTCTTGGTGGAATGGACACCGCTCTATGCAACGGAACGCCAACTCGCTTATTTGGCAAACGATTATCAGGAAGCGGGCACTAAGTGGCAAGAAATCCAAGTTCTGGAAGCCGGACCGCGCTTGCAGACCTTGCTGGACTTATTGTTCCCTTCCATCCCGGGATATCCCTACAGTTGGCCATTGGCTGGCGAGAAACTCGACCTACTCGGATTTGATTTTGAACTGCAAGCAAACGGTACAATCTTCGAGATTGGTCTGGTTGCCAGCGAAGAAGCGTGGCGCCGCCTGAATCTGGTGGCACCGGATGCCCCCATCCAAACTGTCTACGAACAACCGGAAACAGTCACTGGGGGACACTTGACAAAATGTTCCTTGGTTTTGGAAAAAACCAGTCCCTTGTCTCTGCTGTCATTCCGGATGCAATCCGTCTTCCCCGTCCGGTTGGCGTCACTGCTTTATGAAAGCGACCTGTCCGGCTACAACGAGGCGCAGAAGGTGAATCTGAAAACTTTGCAGGTGCAGCAGAGCGCAGAAAACATCACCATCCTTTTCGGGCAACCGATTTTTGCGAAGCGCCTGACTTTTGTGCTGGCACAAGACAACGCCAAAACCAACACTTATTACCGTTCCGGCACGGCGGAAGACTTCACGTATGCAGCGACCGAAACCGACCGCAGCCTGATGGAACAATTGTTGGAAGAAGACGGCGAAACGACTGTTTACACGACGCAAACGATTTACACGGATGAAGAAATCAAAGACTGGTCCGATTCGCGCAAGCAGGCTTATCTGGCTTGGCGCACCAAAGTATTGGAAGAAAGGAAGTAACCCCTGATGGCAATTGAGAAAGCGCCCGCAACATTTATTTTTCAAGAGAACAATCCAGCGGCTATCGGTGGAACCAATCCGGTTGTCTCTAAACCGCTGAACGAGCCTGTCGTTTCTTCCGCATCCGAAGGCGGGATAGCGCCTTTTGCGCTTTATGAGTACAGTTTAGGACTACAGGACATCCAGGCAAAATTCATCACTTACGGCGACCGGCAAGCGGCTGTTACCAAACCGATGGTTATTCCCGGCAATGTGATGGAAGTGGAACTGGAAGCAACCGAAGAGCATCCGGTTTTCGACGAAGCCAATGGTAAAGCTACGAATCGGCAGACTTCTGTCGAGTACTACATCAGTTACAAGAACAAGCCGGGTCTAGAAGACTGGATTCCGATTTTGCCGAAGAACCAATCGCTTGTCGAAGGCGAACGTCTCTTCTTTCAGGGCAACGAAGCGACTTTGCGTTTTCCTGCAAGATTGGACGAAAACACTTTCCGTCTGTACGCCAACGGTTTGCGCTTGCCTTACACCGATATCCTGCTCTACTCAAATCAGCGCATTGGCGTAAAAAACTTCAACACCGGAACTATCTATACGGTCGACTACGTGCCGGACAGCTACGCGAAAGACCCATGGGTTTGCCGACTGAACGATTACAAAAAGGACGTCCAAACCATCACGGAACGCTTTACTGACGGTACGGCCTTCAACAAAACCATCACACTGGAGCATTATCCTTATATCGACCTGCAACGGATTTTGGAGGAACCGGCATACAACCCCAACACTTCTGATTACAAGCCGATACAGGTACGCTTCGTCGATGCGGATATCCAAGGGCGCAACCGCAAGACCCTAAAATTGGTTGACGCTTATCGCGAAGAATTGTTGGCGGCGGCCTACACTTACAACAAAACACTTTACCGCGACAAGAGCTGGTCGGAACTGCGCGCTTATGATTTGACCGAGAGCAGTTACTACGGCGGCTTCGATTATTATCACTGGCAAAACAAGCTGACCTTCACGGAACAATTCAATGTGGCACGGCTACAGGAGAACCTCGCCTATACGCACGGCAACGCCACCATTGAAGTCACCTACCAGACCTTGGTGACACAATTCCGTCTGAAAGTCATTGTCCGCCGCAATAGCGCACAGGAACAAACGGCAACTCCGAAAGTCGCCGATTACCGGTTGCGCTTCAAAACAATGAAATAGGAGGCTTTTTATGACAGACTTTCAATTAAGCAGCAAGTCCGGCATCAAGGAAGCGCAATTGGCGCACTTGCTGAAAAAAGCCAAAGAGGGCGGAAGCGGTAGCGAGGAGCTGCTGGCCTTGTATGACCAAAGTCCGGGTATGCCCTTGTTTCGTCCTCATGTTTTTGAAAGAGGACAACTGCCTTTCCGCGAAGAAATCCTCGAGAATATGACGGACACGACTGCGGACTTGGGTATTCTGAAAAAAGAACACGATACCGCGAGTCGTTTTTTGGTCGATAGCTTCAACACTGTCCATTCGGAACGTAAACGCATCACTGCGCGTATTCAAGGATTGAACAATCTGGTCGGCGACATGCTTTTGTTGGCCGGAGAGAATAACCAAAACGTCGTCTACTTTAAGGAAAGCTTTCAGGATGCGACAAGTTTCGATGCGGCGTTTGCTTTGGACAACGTCGTCAAAGGGCATATTTCCCCCGGAGAAGGCATCTTGACCTTGGGACGAAAGAGCACACGAAACTTGGCTGAAACCGCTCGGGTTTCCCAAGTCAACGGCAACGGCGAAGCTGGCATCGGACATGTCGCTCGCAAATTTGCAACGGTCAACCGGGAAGGTGTGCGTACGGAAGCTTTCCATTTTTTGAACGAATACGACCCGGAAAAGAACGCCGACGCCAGTCTGTTGCTGGATAATCGCCCGGATACTTTGTTCGAATACCAGCTCGTCAATGTTCCGCAGGCTTTCAAGACCACTTATCGCAACTATGACTTCGGTTGGGCCAAAGGCGCTCCGGCTGGTGAAACACTACGACTAAAATTGGTTGTCGAACTGGAACAACTCGAAACCATCAACTGGATAAGCCTAAACCCTTATTATGCTTCCAATGCCGCAGGAAAGCTGAATGTCTATTCCATCCAAACAAGCGCGGATGGATTCGATTACGAACCACTGTATACAGATAAACAAATACTTTCCCAGACACTGAACAATCTGCCACAAACTTATCAGCTTGACGCTTTGTTCGATGGCTCCAACGAAGCAGCCGAGGCTTCGTACACAGGCCAAGGGGTGTGGAACTTTCCGCAACGGCAGGCACGCTTCATTGAATTTGTGCTCGACCAAGAGCAGGCCTATCCGGAAATCATCGGGCAGGAAGTCTATTATCGACAAAACGACGAAACCTCTCTTCCCGTCCAGATACCGGAACCGGCAGAATTGGCCGGGCAAGAACCGGGCAGCTACATCCGCACAGTCGATGGGCGTAATGTCGTCTTTACGAAGACTGTTGAAGCGACGACAGCGGGTTGGCGCTATGCCATCGGTGTGCGCGACATCCACATCATGCAATACCAATTCGAAGAAAAATCCTTCTTTGTCTCGAAACGCTATGAGACGAACGAACCTATCAGTAAAGTCATGCTGTACGCCAATGAAATCATTCCGCAAAGTTATCTGGATATTGTTTCGAAGAACAATGACTGGATTACTTACGAAGTCTCGTTTGACGACACAAACTGGTTCCCAATCAGCCCAATGCACCACGAACCGCTGAATGATGCATTCGCTCCAAAGATACTAGAAGTCAATAGCGCGGAAGTTGATTTGACCGCCGCTTTCCAAATCCACAAAGCCCACATCAAGACCGATGGGCCGGCGCACCAAGTACGCTTGAAGGTTACACTTTCACGCCCGAAAGGCGCCGTCTTTGAAGACACTACGCCGATTCTGGAAGATGTTGCTTTGAAAATTGAAAAGAAAGGGGTCCTCTAAGATGAGCATTCAGAACAAACGAATTGCTTTGTTGACAGAAAAAATCCTGCGGCAAAACCTGCAGAATGGCTTGCTGCCGGACTCAAAAGAATTCACTTGGCAACTGAACCAAGCCTTGCGTGACAGTCGCTACGATGAACCCTCTTTCCGTTTCCGGGCCTATCAGAATACGGAAGTGGCTTCAACGGCCAAGTTAAACGAAAGCAATGAACGAATTGTCGAAGACCTGAGTGTCCTGTATCAAAACATCACTTTAGTCCATCAGTTGTTGAACAAACACTACCAAGGATTCTCCTTGGAAAAAGAGAAGCTGGAAAAGGAAATCGACGTGCTGGAAAACCAACTGCGTCAATATATCCAGAATGCCAACCGTTCCGGACTGCTTCCTTATGCTTATGATACGTTTGATTCCACCGAAAAAACCGACTTGGCGGAAACGAGACATGTCTTTGTGGATACAACGAACAATGCCGTCCATTTAGTCGAAGAAAAGAACACCTCGAAACGTTTCTTCCCTGAAGGTGAAAGCCGCTTCACATTGGCGCCTGCCCAACTGGACAAAAAAGAAGAGCAGCTGACTGGCCAATTATCCGATATCTTTTTGGAAGAATCGGACAAGCTTTGGCAAAAACAAGTCTTGTTGCGCGAAAATTTGGCTTTGACGGGCACGCTTGAAATCCGTTTTGCCGGTGTACAGGAACTCAATCGAATTGAGCTGGATATCCTGACAGTCAAGCCGGTCGAACTGCGCGTTTTCTTCACGGCCAATGGGGACCAATGGTACAGCCTGCCTTACTATGAGTCTGGTTTCCAATTAACGAAACGGGTTGCGCTCGACTTCCCGACCTTATCGGTAAGCGGCCTGCGCTTTGCCATCGAAAAGAAAGAATCTGATGAAGCGTTACCGGAAAGCGATGGCTATGACTACCAATATTTGTTTGGTTTCCAGTCGGTTTCCTTCTACCGCAAAGAATACCCAAGCGAGGGGCTCTACGTTTCAAAAGCCTTGCCATTGTTGCACGCACCAGAAAACTATGCCATCGATGCCATCCAATTGCATGTCGATGAATGGACACCGACAGGAACAACCATTGAATACGAAATTGCAGTCGCAGCGGCGGACGGCAGTAAAGACTGGCAACGCTTGGACCCGGTGGAACGGGCAAACCCTTCCGCTTCCCAAATCCTCTATTTTTCACGCCTGACGCGCGACGGTAGAGACGAGCTCCATTTCCCTTCCGAGTTTTCGATTCGCCAATCAGAGGCCGAGGATTTGCTGCAGAACGGCATCCCGCTTTATCGCTTGTCTTCTTCTCAAAATGGATTGACCCAATTCGCTTTGCCGAAACGTCGGCTACTGGAAAACAGCGCACGGCTTTATGTCGGCAAGGACAGTTGGACACTCCGTTCCTTCCCTTCCACTAACACAGCCAGTATTCCGATGCTGAGCGATTTCCAACAGGTACGGGATGGGTCCGAAACAAGCTATGAGCCGCTTTCAACAGCACGGACAGGGGATTTGTTCAAGAACCGAACCGATGCGCAACCACGCAAGTATTTGGCGCGTCTGGCTTTCTACCTGGAAGAATCCCGCACGGTCAGCGCCGCACCGGTGTCGACAGAACCCTTGGCTGTTTACAGCAACGGAGAATTGTTGTTCCAAGGCATGAGTGCTGGTGGCGAGAGCGTCGCTTTTGTGTTCCATGCCGGTTGGAACGAAATCGTCTTGTTGGTGAACGGAAAGAACGCCATGACCGTCAACGGCATGAGCGTTGCGCTTGGATTCAACCCAAACACTTTCACACAAAACATCTACGCCTCCAGCGAAGCGATGAAGGAAATCAGCCTGTTCGATTTGCAATACAACACCAAAATGAATGACCGTTCCGTCTTCGCCAAAAGGGAAACGGAAAACGGCTTGGAAGTATTGGTCAACTTTGGCCAACCGGGTCTGCGTTTTGATTTTCAATACGATTACAAAGAAGAGGAAGGCCTCGACGAAGAGACCGTTTTCTTCCGGGCGCGTCTGTTGCGCGAGAACGGTTCGAATATCCCGACACCGATTCTGCGCAGCTACCGTCTTGAATTCAGTTAGGAGGAACCGGAATGGAGAAAAAACACCGACACAGTCTGGAACGGCACAATGCGCCGTTTCGGGGCGCTTCTTCGCGTGAAGATAGCGTAAATTTCGACTTGGCTGTTTTGCACGACTTGCACTACATCGACCGGATACACAATGGTTCGGACGATAAGAACGGACACCTGCAGTTTCTGGAAGAAAACCGCGCTGCGCTTTACCACGGGGAAGGTACCCCGTTTACGACTCTAGCCACAGCCGGAAAAATTGTCAGCATCCAAGGCAAAATCGAGACCGCTTCCGACTTGAATGAATGGACAAGCGAAAACAGCGCAACCTGCACAGCGGAAGACGATGCTTTTCTGCTGGGAGCCAGCGGCTTGCTGTTGCCGAGCGGCTTTTCTTATCTGCTCGAAACCAACCCGGGAGACATCCTGCAGCTGCGCTTTCGCTTGACAAAGGTCACGGGTCAAGGAACGACCCTGGCCTTCGGGGCAAAAGACCTGAATTATGACGGCGATATGCTTGAAAACGTTGATTTAGCTGACTTTTCGTCTGGTCAATATATTGAGAAGAGGTTATATTGCCAGAGTAGGCAGGAACTGAAATTGGTTCTTTATCCGGCCTATCAATCAGAAAGCGGCGCAGCCGTTTCGGTCAGGATTGAAGACTTTGCCGTAAACAAACTCCAGGAAACAGAAGTAGGAATCGTCGGGAGCGATGCGTTTCTGAAACCGGAACTGGAAGTTCAACGTCAAAAAATTAACCATATCGAAGAACGCTTGACCGCGACAAAGAAGGAGGGATAAACAATGGTTTTAGAAAGCATTAGGCAAAAAAATTTATATCGTGGCGCGTCCTCTTCGAAGGAATTCAACCAACGGAACGCCGCATTGATTAAAGATGTCACCACTCTTTTTGGCCAACTCAATGAAAATGAAGCTGCTATCGAAAAGAATATGGACATCCTGCTGCGCGAAAACTTTTTTCTGCAGAACCACTTGGCTTTACTGAAGCAGGAAGTATCCAAACTGCAGACATTGCTGGAGGAAGGGCAGGAAGAAGACGAAGCGGAAATCGCTTCGAATGTCTTTGTCCAAAACTTTTACCAAACGGAAGCTTTCCGCAACGGCACCGGCACAAAAGCCAGTTCTGTTGACCGTATCCATGGCGTCATCAGCCCATCGGAAGCCGACCGGTCTTCGAAGTTCAGTTATATGACCGACTCCGGGAAAGTCTTTTTGCCGAGCGGACTGGAAATTTTCGTCAAAGAAGCGAAGAACACCCAGCTCGACACCTTCGGCAACCCGGTCTATTACGACTTGGTTGGCGAAGACACCACCGCTTTGGTTGACCAAAACAAAAACACGTTCTGGGTTCGGACAGTCAGTTGTAATAAAAAAGAGAGTGTGACCGAAGTCTTTGGGGAAATCCACATCCGTTTGCCGATTGCCGGTTTGAACAATCTGTATGCCAACAGTTTGACGTTACACCCGTATCCGGAAGGTTCAATGCGTATCCGCGACATTCAATACAAGGGTTACGGTGACCAGTGGCATCGCCTTGGCAATTACCCGGTCGATGGGGAAACACCGGAGACATTCGAAATGGCGCGCAAATTGCTGTTCCAATTCGACCGCACGGAAATGACGGAATTGCGCATCTTCTATTCGCAACCGTATTGGTTCGAGGACGGGGACCGCTGCTTGTTCAGCTATGGGTTCCAGGACATCGCGCTGGATTACCGTATCCACACGGAAAAATCTTGCGAGTTTGTGACTGTTTTGGATTTGAGTCAGAAAAACGCACTGTTCCATTACGTAGGCTATCCGGAAGCTGTTCCGGCTCGCGGAACCGAAACCGATTTGACGAATCTAGTGGAACACCATCTTTATTATGATGAAAGCATGGAAGCGGAATTTGGCTTCGATGAGGACATCCTTGCTTCGCTTTCAAAAGTCTACGTCAAAACCGTACTAAAGAAAGAAGGCGACAGTTTGCCGGTACTGAAAGAAGTCCGATTCCCCTATGCTTTCCGCAGAATTGAATCGGCATAGAAACGGCACCTAAATCTATTTAGATGAGGAGCAACCCGAATGGAACAAGAACCAACAACAATCAGTCTCATCCTGAGCGCCCTACCTGCGATTCTCGCAGCTTTAGGCGGATTGCTTATCGGGTATTACAATTATTCCGTGCGCAAAAGGGAAGGGGATTACAAGAGCATCAGCCAATTGCAGGAACACGTTGCCGCCCTGATGGAACGCAACGAAAAACAAGACAAGACTATCGGCGAACTGCAGCTGCAGAATGCGCAACAGACCATCACCGTCACCAATCTGGTAGAAAAACTGCAGGCAATGCAGGAAGAAATCGACAGCCTGAAGGGCGACCTCGCTTTTGAGCGCGGCGAGAAACTGTTGTACAAACAGAAATACGAAAAAGAACTGTCTGAAAAGATGTTCATCCTCAATGAAAATCAGCAGATGAAAAAGGATATCGAAACACTGAAATCCGAAATCAGTTCGCTGAAGGCACAACTCGGCATCACGACCCGCTAAGGAGGGCAAAAGATGGACCAAAAAACTTATATCGAAACTATCGGTAAGCTGGCGGTCGCGGATTACGCGGTCAGCCGGCTATTGCCGTCAACCGTCATTGCGCAGGCCATCCATGAAAGTGCCTGGGGAACAAGCACACTGGCGGTGAACGCGAACAATCACTTTGGCATCAAGGCATCCGCCCCGTGGACGGGACCTGTCTACAACAAAAACACCGGGGAAGAAGTCGGCGGGAAGACGATTTTCATTGACGCCGATTTCCGTTCCTACCCTTCTTTGGAAGCAGGTGTGAAAGACCATGGTGCTTTTCTGACAACCGGTTGGCGCAAAGACCACTACAAAGTTTATGGCGTCACCGACCCTAAACAAGTATTGGAAAACCTGAAAGCCGGCGGATACGCAACCGACTCTTCGTATGTCACTAAATGCATGCACTATATCACTGAGCACAACCTCACGACCTGGGACCAAAAAGTCCTGACCACGCCCATAGGAGGGACAAACGTAATGGAATACATTTATGAAAGCCTGATGAATGTTGGTGCTATGAACGGCATTTATGGCGTAATTATACACAATGATGCTGGAAGCATGACGCCGAAACAATATGTTGAATGGTTACGGAACCGCAACAAAGAACTGGGTATTGCCCACTATTACATTAACCGCAATCAAAATGCCCGTGTTGTAGACACGAATTTAATTGCATATCATGCGGCCAGTGCGACCGGCAACGGTCACTATATCGGCTACGAAGTCTGCCAATCGATGTCGGCTAGCGACGCTGATTTCTTGGCAAATGAAGAAGCGGTTTTTCGTCAGGTAGCCGAAGATTTGCTTTTCTATGAACTACCTGCCAACAGAGACACTGTTCGTTTACATATGGAGTTCAGCCAAACAAGCTGTCCGCATCGTTCTTGGGACCTACACGGAAAAAACATTAATGCCGTCAAGGATTACTTCATCGCACGCATCCAGCATTACATGAATGGCGGCACGACGGTTGCCGAAACGGTCGTTGCGCCTGTCGCTTCAAACCGCATTTCCGTAGGCTACAACGTGCTCTTGGTGCAACCGGGGTATTCGATTGATTCGAAGCCATGGGGCGAACAGGGGGCTGAATATTGGGGCTCTACTGACCCACACGTGGGCAAAGCCTTCTTCATCTACGAAGAAAACGCTAGTCGTGAATACGTCAACGGGCAAGGGCTTGGCTGGGTCGACAAACGGGCGGTCTTGGTCATCGACAAAACCCGCAAATTGGTCAACCCTTACGATGTCGTTGTCCATCAAGCTGGTTACTCTATCGATACGTTGCCATGGGGCGAAGCCGGCTTTGCTTACCGCAGTGCCAGCGATGCCATTATTGGCAAGACAGTAACGGTTGTGCTGGAAACAGCGAATGGTGCCTATGCCTACATTAAAGTTGACGGCTACTTGGCTGGCTGGGTAGACAAAAAGGCTTTTGTCGCGCCTGCAGCAGTACAGCCTACTCCGGTTGTCGTGCCTGAACCAATTGAGGTACCTGCTGAAATCGCTTCGGAACCAGTCGTTGTAGAAGAAACAAAAGAGACAAAACCAGAAATGGCTATTGGTTGGGTCGTTAAGCGCGGCACTTTTGCTCCTGAAAAGGAAATCGAAATCCGCAATGCGCCAAGCGAAACCGGTGCGGTTATCGAGACTTGCAAAGTCGGACGCACAATTGATTTTGATAGCTGCTTCTATGATGGCAAAGACGAATGGTTGCATGCCGTGAACGTCAGTACCTTCTCGAACGAAGCCTGTTATGTGATTGGCCGCAAGAACGGCGAACCGCAAGGCACGTTCTCTATCTAAAAATAAAAAGAGACTCCCGAAATCCGGGGGCCTCTTTTTTTATGGACAGCCTAACAGCTTACAATCCTTACGGACTTGGGTTTTTCCTTTTAAGGGAGCATGGTTACTGGTTTGCCGTCCTCCTACTACTAACCCTTTTTCGGAGAAAATTGTTTTATAAAAAAGAGACTCTCCTTCCGGAAAGCCTCTTCAGTGTTGCGAACAGGCAAAGGCGGATGGCATACGCCCCTCGAAAAAAGGGCGTGCCTGCCGGTCAATCCTCAAACGTCATATGCTTGTTGAAACGGACACCTCTGTCCTGCAGCGCTTCTTTCGCTTTGGCTTTATCCTGATAGCCAAGCAATAAGCCATTCACGTACCCGGTTTCGAAGGCGATATGCACGGCGACGGCAACCTGTGCCGCCTCTTCTTGGGTATCGTAAATGCCGATAAGGGAGTCTTGTGTAGAAACTTCCCATTTCTCGGTTGTTGCGTTGTAGAGGCTTTCCAATACAAGAAAGTCACTTGCGTTGAGGATGATGTCTTTGTCTTTGTCTGTGTCCATAGGTCATGGTCTCCTTGTTGTCAATTTGTCCCTGGCCTGTTCGCTTTTGGAGCGTATTACGGTGGGTGTTGTCTGTTTCCATTGAGTGGGCTTTTGTTGCTGCCGGTAAGTCGTTTGTGCGCGATAAGGCTGTTTGTATTGCTGCCTGCCCCGGTATGGAGTCTTTGGCTGCAATCCGCTGGCTAACTTATCTGCCAGGATATAAACGGCGGCACTGGCTGCGGAAGAAGCAACCCGCTGAAGGAAATAAACCAACTGTCTGTTCATGTGCAAAACTCCTTTTGCTGTCATAAGATGCCGTCTTCCGCCAGATGCGGAAGGCAGATAATCTTTTGATTGGAAACAGTTTTGGAGTCCACACACGAAGAATGTTGCCGGAGGCCTCAAAAAAAGACCCCGAAACGGGGTCCTAGCCTTTCATCATTTGATGATAAATACGCGTCTCCTCTTCGGACACTTCGTAAAAGGAAGCTTTGTCCGGAACGAAGCGCATGTATTGGCGTCCTTTGTAAGAGCTGTATTTGTTCTTGGCGAAATCCATCTCAAACACCGGCATCTTGATGGTGAAATCTGGATTGACGGTATCCGTCATCTCCCAATAGATGTTGGCATTCTCTTTTTTGACGCCGACTTCGTTGTAGACCAGGATAATGGCTTTGGCGCGATAAGTGATTTTTCCGGATGATTTCAGGTCATCCAACTGTGGACGCTTGGTCACGTTGATTTTACGGAACTCACCAGAGCACCAAATCGGGCAATCGAAACGAATCGCCAAGTCATCCAATACCGTTGCGACATGGTCATAGCGGGCGTTCTCTTCCGAATAACCTTGTGCGTCGACTGTGATATCGTAGAAGTTGTCGATGAACACAACCAAACGAAATTGACCGGGGGCGGTCATTTCCAATTGCTCTTGATAATAAGCCATCGTTTTTTCGATGTACTCGATGGAGTTACCAAAATTGGAATCCTTCATCGCAAAGAAACGGGCATTATCTTTCAAATTCTGCAATCCCTGTTTGCGCTTTTCAAGCACAGCCGGGACAGTGGCATATTTTTTCGGGAAAAGCACATAGTTGATAGGGATATCCTGGTCGATAGCCACAATTCGCGGCATCAATTCATTGTTCGAATCATCCAAGGAGAAGTAAAGGCAGAACGCCATCTTCGGATGCTCTTCCGTAATGAACTGATTCTTTTCGGCAACCTGCTTCATGATTTGCAGAAGCACGGCTGACTTGCCGCTGTTGGAGGGACCTCCGACAATCACTACACCAGTATTCAAACCGTTAAAGGCCTTGTTGATGGATTCGAATCCGGAATCCAATCCCATCACGCCTCGATTCCAGGCATATTCATCGACGGCATCAATTGTGTCCAGTGTTTCTTGGATGAAAGGTGGGTTCTCGATGAATTGCCGGACTGGTTCTGTCAGAATGGGTGAATCCGGCAGGATGGCGTCCACGATTTCGTGCATCTCTTCGTCGGCAAAAGGAATAGTGTCATCGTTGAGCAACTCGTCCAACGAAAGAAAAGGCAATTCGTTCTGCTCGAATTCATGTGTCATAAGCGTCCCCGGCCTTTCGTGTAACGGTCTTTAGTATAAAGAGTCTCGCCGGTGTCGCCTTCCGACAAAGCTTTTAGGCGACTCAAGCTATAGTGCAGGTCACGCTTCAGGATACTGTCCATGGTTGTGCGTAATTCGCTTTCGGAAAGCGAGCCGGCATTCCATTGGACAAGCTGTTCCCAAATCTGTTCCTGTTCGCAACCTTGTCTGCGCCAGAAGGAAGTGAGGGCGGCTGCTGTTTCGTTGCGTTGGCCTTGGACAGGCCCTTCTTCAATCAGCTTTTGCACATAATCGGGAATGTTCTGCAAAGGCAAAAAGTCTTTTGTTCCGATATAGGCTTTGCGCTCATTGATGTAGGTGTTGTAATCCTCCACATACTTGAGGTAACGTTTGGCGGCCTCTGGTACAAGTACAGGTTCTTGATAACGAATATAGCGGTTCTTCAAGGCCAGTTGCTGGATTTCCTCCATGCTGGCATGTGCGGCTTCTTCATATTGCAATGGTATCTTATACAATCCGGTGCGCTGATGGATGGTATTCTCCATTCGGTATAAACGGCGCTTTTCGTAGATGACCAGGTCGATGGTTTGATTCATGGAAGTACGGTGCAAGTCTTCGGCTATCCAACGAAAGATACGGTCTAATTGCGCATGCGGTTCGATATTGAAGTACTGCCAAGGAATGGTCAAATGAAAACCTTTTTTTCCGGAAAAATAGATACGGAAAGCATCCATCGGCAGATTGAATCCGGTTTTCAGATTAAGTCTCCAGATGACGAAGAGCAAATCCTGTCTCGCTAATTCCAAATCTTCTTCCGAATCGAAATCCATGAAGAAGTCTCCGAAAAGGTTTGAATTGTACGGGTCCATATTGTCGTACATAAAGGCACTGCGGTAAAGGCCTGTGTTGTTTTGTTTTTCGCGCATAGCGCGGATGGAGTCTTTTGTTCCGAAATGGTTGCGGCTGAAAAATTCTTTTCCGCCAGCACCTGTGCCGGCAAAGCCCATCTCAAGGTAAATGAATTCTTCTCTATTCAGCGGTTGGGAAGAAATTGGTTCTAGGGATGACATGGTCTAATTTCGCCTCCTTTAATGTATTTTTTCGCAAGGCGAACATTTTTTCTGCAGTTTCGAAGTGGTCGAGCAGGAAAGCCGGGGAAATCGGAGGCTTTTCGTTCTGCTCAAAAGAATCGCTGACAGCCGCATCTATCAAATAGAGTGTCATGTCCAATCCGACATCCTGGATAAGTTTTTTCATTTGCGTGAAATGTCTTTCCGGACGGAGCTCGTTGGCTTCGGTTTCTTTGATGAAATACTGGACGGCATCTTCGACAGTGAAGGAACTTTTCATCTCAAGGAAAAAAGGCTCCGGTTCAATGCGGGTCATTTCAAAAGTTGTTTCGTTGTATAAGTACCGGGCGGGTTTGCTGGTTACCTGCAAAAAAGGGTGGAAATAAAATTCGCCGATGCCAATGCATTCGTTCTTCGGCAATTGCTGCAGGTGAACGGTCGGCACAACGAAGTCTTTGCGTTTCAAACGCAGGTACTCTTCAATATGATAAGCATTGCGTTCTTCTTCCGTTCCAGTCGCTTCCGCCAATAAGGCGGAAAGCTCATGGAAAGATAAGCCTGCTTGCAGAAGCTTCAATGCGTTGTTTGCGACGGTTTTTTTATAGCTGTCCGTACCGGGGTACTTGCCCTCGATATTTTTTTGTTTCTGTTTGACGTCACGGAAAAATAGTTCGCACAAAGCCAATGCTTGCATATTTGGGTTCTGGGTCATATCCAGACCTCCCCTTAGCCTAGTTTCGTCATTAAGAAGGAATTGAAATCCTTAATGTTGTGCGGATTGATGTTTAAATAAGTTGCTTCCGGGATGCCGAAGAATTCTTGCGCATAAACGCTCAATTCATCATTGCTGATATTGCCGAGTTGCTGTTTCAAGTTCTTCAATTGGGCAACATCAGCATCGTCCCATTTCGGAACACCCATCATATAGTCCGGTTGGGGTTGTTGTGTGACCTGTGCAGGCTCCGATTCCGGTGTCGCGACTGCTTCTACGAATGCCTCTGGCTGGTTTGTTGTGACTTGTTCGACAGCGGTTTCGAGCGCTTCTTGGGAAAGTACTTCGACTTGCGGTGCAATTGGTGCTTCTTCAACGACAGGAATCGGTTCAGGAACAGGTTGCGCTACTGGCGCTTCCGTTTGTTGAGGAACCTCCTGTTTTGGTTGGGAAGCTTCTTCGCGGGCTTTTTGTTCTGCGCGCATACGCTCTTTCATTTTTGCGATGACTGCTTCGTCGTCTACAAGGAAGTCGGAAAGATGCACTTTCAAATCATCGATGCCGTCTTGGCCATATAAGTCCAAAGCGATTCCGAAAAGGGATGCGCATTTTTTCATAGAGTCTGTCGCTGCAGATTTGAATGAATGCTCTTGCACATCACTCCCGCCAATCAATGGCTGTGAACCCCACTGCTCACGGACACCAAAGCCTGGAACCGTCAAGCGGCCGTGGCATTGCACGACAGGGCTTTGTGCGACAAATGTCTGTTCTTTTTCTCCGTATTTTGGTTTGATGGCTTTGTCTTGGCTTTCAACGATACGCGTCTCTAAAATTTCAAAACTCCAACGGTAGTTGAACGCTTTGTTCAAGATGCGCGTAACGGTGTCCCCCGAAACATAAGACAAGCCTTTCTTGTCCTTTATCCAATTCGGATTAGTCGGAGTCTGGATAACATTAATGGCATTTATCTTTGAAAAAGGCGTTTCCATCATGCTAGGGTCTTGCGGTGCAAAGTTGTTTTCTTCTTTGTTAATGATAGTCATTTTGATTTCCTCCTTTAAAGTATAATCTTACGTGAGTAAGTGGGGCGGAGCCCCTCAATTTGCCTCTTTAAGGCTAACATTATTTTAGGGGTTCGGCAATACGAACAGAGATTCTTTTTGTTTTTTTTATTGTTGACATCATTTATGTTAATGCTTCTAATGAAGAAAAGATAAAGAAAGGAGCTTTCGGTATGTCCTATGACGAAACAGATAATACATGGATGGTTTGCTTGAATTGCGAAACAGAATTCAGTGTGGAAGAACTGTTCGCTTCAGAAGAAGATGATTTGACAGAATGCCCGGTTTGCGGCCAACACGCTTTCCGTAAGTGCGATTCTTATGGTACGGATTTGGAAAACGAGTACCGCGACTTTAATTACAACTACGGGGAATGGTGAAAAAATGGCAGGAATAAAGAATCCAATACAAGAACGCAATTGGCACTTGCCGCAGGCAGACAACTCGCTTACAATAGAAGAAAGGGATTTTTTACTGCGAAGCCAAGCGTCTTTAAGTGCAAACCCTATTGCTTACTGTCATTTTTGTGGAGCAGAAATGCTTCATACTAACAGCGGAGGTCCGGGCGGCGCAGGTCTTTGGGAAATCACAGAAGAAGAAAGAAGATTGGGAGCGCACTTAAAGTGTTTCCGTGAAAATATGGCGAAGTTTGTGCCGTAAGGAAGTGTTCGTATGGCTGCTAAAAAAAAGACGCAGCGCAAAACTTATACTGTTGAACAGATTTTGGATTACATGGACTGCAGTCTTTGTTATCATTTGAAGTACGAAAAGAAAGTCGAACTTCCGAAAGAAACATTTGTCCAAAACAAAAACCTTATCTACAAAGAATGTTTGGAAGAAACAATGTATTTTTATTATCTCCAGCATCAGCTTGGTCAGCCTCCAACTTTGAAAAAAGTATACGACAAATTTTATACCCTTTGGATGGAGCGGACGGATACGCTCGACAAGAACTCCATCCTGACAAGACCGTTAGAAGAAGCCGGAAAAGATGCCCGTGCGGAACGCAGTAAGTTCGTGACAAAAGGATACGAAAGCTTAAAGCATTTCTATGCGGAGAACGCGAAGAAAAAACAAGCGGTTTTGGCCGTCAATCATCCTTTCGAGATTGTTTTGGAGGACGCCATCATTACTGGCTCTTTCGACCTGATTCGTGAAGTGATGGGAAAAGAATCAAAACGAAGAGAAATCGAAGTGGTTTCTTTCCAAACAAGCAAACGCAAACCCGACGAAGAAACCTTGAAGCACGATTTTGCTCTAACGGTTATGCATTACGCTTTCTATGAAATGTTTAAAACCCAGCCGGATAATTTTGTGTTGGCTTATGTGAACCGCAACGAAGAAATTTTGATTACGCGGGGAATGGAAGAATACAAACGCATGATGGCGATTATCGAAAGTTTTGTCTACTCCGTTGAAAACATTCGGCCTTACCCAAGACCTGGAGCGCACCTTGTCTACTCGCCATACAAAACGCATTGCGACAATTACATTTACTGAAAAGGAGAAAGAAAATGGCAGAAACAAAAGATTCATTACTACAATCAACTACAAACGAAGAGGTTCAAGCACAAGAAGGATTGAGCGTGGAAAAAGGCATCCTTTTGTTCCACGATTCAGAAGGAAACCTGCGCTTCAACCAAATCAATGAAGTTTCGTTAGAAAATGTAACTTACTATCTACGCTATTTGGAAAGAATAGAAGCGGCGCTTTGGGAAGAAAAGATGGGAGGCATGCAGAATGCTTAATTTCAAAAACAAAGAAGGTAAAATCGTTCTGAGTGAAAACAGCGAAACCGGCGAAGTGAAAGTGTTTGATGAAAAACTGAAGTCATTGTACGAAGCTGTTGCTGACGGAGACGTTTTTGCTGTTGTTGCGCCTGAGCCGGAAGTAGAGGAAAAGGTGGTCGAATGACCATTTACACTTATCAGGATGGGACGGTTTACTCAACAGAAAAAAACAAACGCATTCCATTAATGGTGCCGAACGCAAATAATCCGGTTGAAAAACCAAAAAACAACGAAGTGATTCTTTTGCAATTTGCAGTTATGAAATAAACAAACGGGGGTTATTATGAACGAAGAAAATGAATTAAACAAAAAGGGCTTGAATCAAAATGATTTTCCAGTTTTCCGCAGTTCGGAAACTTTTTCGAACATGTGCAAAGAACGTTTCGTTGTACCACAGCGCACCTCGTTCTTCATCTGCGAAGAATTCGTACTCACAGAAGAAGCGCAGAAAACGACCATCGACAAATTGGTTGACCGTACGCCAAATTGGCTCGAAATGTCAGACGAAGAACAAAAGGATAGCATCAAAGCAACTCTTGTCCTACAGACCGTTGCCGAATACTTGTACGCAAAAAGCTATATCCAAAAAAATTGTGACATGTACGAGAACGGATACGACAAAGATGGAAATGTCGTTCTGGATGCATTCTATATCAAGAAAACAAAAAACCAAGTAAAATGGGAAAACCGCATCAAAGCCAAAAAGAAAGTGAAGCGCGCACCCGTTGTGAAATTGAAGGATTTTTCGAAAAGGAAATGGGGGAGAGAAAATGGCTAAGAAGAAAACGGAATTGATGGAAGAGGAGAACAAAAAAGACTTCCTTGCTGAAGAAAATATGGAAGGCGAAAGAATCTTCCTGATGGACGAAAAAGGAGAAATCCTGGATGCCGAGGAAGCAGAGCGCTTAGAGAACGAACTGTTGCTGAAAGTAGACACGTACTTCATGGCCAACCCTTCCCTCGAAATGACTGCCAGCGAACAAGAAGACGAAGAAGAAACAACGGTTATTGTGGACAATGAAGGAAATGTCCTGGAAGAGGAAACGAAAAAAGTCATTACTAAGGGGCGCATTGAATTCACTTCCGGACAACTGACTATCATGGATAAACCAGCTCCTTCTGTATTTGAAGAGCAATTGCTTATCCGCGTCATCAACAAACACATTCGAGAACTGCGCGAAGGCTACGAAAGAATCACCGACAATGAGGTGGATTTCTACCTGTTCACCGAAGCGGAAAACCTTTACGACAATATTGTCGATGCGTATCGCAAACAGCGCAATGCGTTGAGTTCTATTCTAAACGTGAAGCCGGTCAGCTTGGACAATTTGAATGACGGCCGCTTGAAGGCTATGCTTGAACAAGACTACCGCAAAACAGCAGACAAGTTATTCGACTTAATGCTGCTGATGGAAGACTAGGAGGGAAGAAGATGCAAAAACTATTTGCCCAGGCTGCGGCAAACATTTCGTCAGAGAGCGGTATGCACGTACAACCCCAGCACAGGCTGGAATTAAGGCATGTGCGCAGGCATTATGGCTTTGAGCGAGATGGTTTGCTGATTCAAGGAACAAAACAGCCTGTCACATTTGTGCAATTGGAACAAACGTTTGACGAGGCTGACTTGGCCCACATCTATTTATTGGAAACGGCATTGCCGGTAGAAAAAGAGCTGCCGGAAGCTCTTCCGGAAATCGCAGTGGAAACGGAAGAGGTTATCAAAGAAATCGTCGAAGAGAAGCCAAAGCCATCCAGAAGAAAAAGAAATACGAAAGAGTCCGGGGAATAATCCACCGGGCTCTTTTTTTGAAAAGGACTGATTATTATTTACTTTATAGGCATCGACCCCAGTACTTCCTCGACTGGATTCGCAGTCGTGAACGAGAAAGCGGAAGTGATTCAATGTGGAAAAATACTTGGAAATGCGGATGACCCAAAGAGCTTTGCGAAATTATATGATGAATTGATGAAATTATTTGCCGACTTCCCACCTGCTGGTGTGTTTTGTGAAACGCAATTCGTCGGCGTCAACAAGGCGACTTCCATCAAAACGATTCGTCCGACAGGTGTCGTCTTGGCCGTGACGGGAAGGACAGAAGCTACATTCGATTTTGTGGAGCCTAGCAAGTGGCGCAAATTATTCCAGGGAAAAGGCAAATGGAAGAAACGCGATACGTTCGATTTCGTGAAGGAACATTATCCCGGTTTTGTAAAAGCCTTCACGAGAGACAACGACATTGCTGACGCCATCGGGATTGCCTGTGCAGCCGCCATCTTTTATGCGGAAGGAACGGTGCATTATGCAGCCGAGTTGGGATGAATGGGTTTTCCGTGCGCAAGCGGGCGACAGTGAAGCCAGTCTTTATTTGTTGGAGTCTTTCGGTTGGCGGGCTGAAGGGCCTTTCCAATTATTTTTGGGCAAATATGAACGGTTGCTGCGCTTTGGGCGCATCGACTTACGGGACAAAGACACACGGCGCTTCCTGCAGCTATACGCAAGCAATGCTTCTTTAAAGGCCAAGCTGGCCCTGCATTACCAGGATTACGCAGCAAGCATGTACGCGCAATCCTTGGCGGATTATCTGCAGGAAAAAGCTGGAACTTTGGACCCTGAAGAACTGCGCCAGGAATTGGCTTTGATTTTTCTTGAACTTGTCCAGTGCTATCGCAAACAGAAAAAACAAGTGGATTTTTCCGGATACCTCTACAATGTTTTTCGTTTCCGGGTGTACGCTTTTCTGGACAAGCGACTGTTCCGTTTCGACGGGTTGCATCACCCGTTGCTCTGTCCGGAAGAAGAGATAATAGACGAAGCGTCCGAAATTATTGTTTCAGAAGCCTGGTTTGACCGCTTCTACGCTTCCGAAATGGACCGTGAGGAATTGGGTCTCTTCTGGATAAACGGTCGCTGTGGGTCCTTATTTAAGCCGTTGAGTGTATTTGAAAGGATTGTTCTGCGCGACCATGACTTTCATGGGTTGAGCGACAAAGCCATCGCCAAACGCTACGGTTTCCACATTAACACGATTCACAAAACGCGCCACCGCGCTATGCAAAAATTAAAAAGAGAGCTTTCCGAAAATTAAATGGAAGGCTCTCTTTCTTTATCTCAGTAGACATCCGGTAGCTCGAGCATATTAAAGGCGGTTTCGCGAATCTCGTTGAGGATGCGCATGTCATGCTCTTGTTCGTCGCGTTCGATACCGTAGTCATTGACTGTGCTGATAAGCGCATCGATGTATTCTTGTGTCACACGGTCCAACATATCTTGAAATTCGATTTGTTTGTCGGTTGGATATCCTTCGGCAAAGTAGCCAATGCTGTCATTGTCGGTTGTGTAAACAACGTCAGCATACTGTACGGCTTCTTCTCCATTGATGTAAACAATTCTTTCTTTTTCGTTGGCTTGTTTTTCGACAAGAAGCTTTGTGTAATACAAAGAACATTCGTCGTCGTCCATCTCGTTCAACATGAACTCTGAAAAGGAAACGGGTTGTTCTTCGGACCCATGCCCTTGTTCATACCAATCATCAAGATAGACTTTATACAGTTGCCAATTCTGGTCAGAAGCTTGGATTGGAGTGTCTTCTTGCGAAGCTTTTAGAAAGGCCGAAAAATCGAAAAGCAACTCTTTTATTGCTTTTTCGGATTGTTCCGGTGAGAATCCAGAGGAAGGAATTTTGATTTGGCAATAATATTCAGCGTCTCCATCTGTTTCCCATTCCGTTCGGATGACATATTCAAATTCGTTAGCCGCAATGATGCGTTTTGCTTCTTCTTCGTTACATCCATATTCTTCCATGACACAGCGAACAAAATAGTCGCTGTCTTCGTCGTTTATGGAAGCCATTACCAAAGGCATACTCATGACTCCCCAGCTATTATAGCCGGGGATGCCTTCTAATCTTTCTTCTGTCAGCTTTTTGTGAACAGCAGCTTGCATGACTGAATCAATCACTTTTCTTGCTCGCTCTTCTCTGTTCATGTCTTGTCCTTCTTTCTTTTGCCTGTCAAATCGTCGGTCGTTTCTGCTTCTTGGATTCGGTAATAATTGGCATAAGAAACAACCCAGCCTTTTTTGCAGTGGTCTTGCGCAATCCGGCGGACTTTGGCGATAATTTCTTTTCCGTCAATCAAACGGCGGTCATCAGCTTCGATGATGAAGGTGTTTTTGTCTCCAGCCATATAATTGTCTTCCCGGTCTTTCAGGTCATAGCTGTAATACACAACAAATTTTGGCATCTGATTTCCTCCCTAGCATTCGCAACAACCATAGCAATATCCGCAGTCTGGGCACAATTGTGCGTCATCTTGGCATTTATAGCACCAGCCGTAACGAAAACGGGCCTTGACGCTTGTTTTTTTCAATTTAAACAT
>JAEAME010000167.1_pt1 | contig 87071 bp, 75 predicted proteins | sample 8958731 | NCBI WGS metagenome assembly JAEAME01 (sample SAMN16933194, study PRJNA681113) | bioreactor sludge metagenome | isolation source: anerobic bioreactor sludge (Control) | place: India:Bengaluru | collected 2018-10-24
AACAAGATCGTCACCCGGGGAATGAACAACATGGTCCCAAGCGTTTCCCTCTACGAAACATCCCGCGTCAACGCCTTCCCCGTCAGGTGTGTGAAAGACTAAATCACTGCATCACTGCATCACTGTATCACTGTATCACTGCATCACTGCATCACTCTTTCATCAGGTAACCGGTACTTTTAAGGAAGAAAAATCTTCTTCACAAAAAGGAGAATTAATTTTTATCTTTGCTATGGAGTTTCTTCATTCGATTGAGAATCTGAACAGGGCTTTTTATTCATGAACTATCAACGACTCTCTATATTCATTTTCATAATCCTCAATCTTGGTGCGAAAAGCCAATCTGTTGTCATCACAGGAGACGATTCAATCTGCATAGGCCAATCCACTGCGCTCCATGCCGAAACGATCGGAATCAGTGCCGGGACCACAAGTTATACTTTCGAATTTATCGATTTTTCAACTCATCCGGATTTTTCGGGGGGAACCGCTATCGATCCGGACTTTATTCATTGTAATGTCAATTATGACGACTGCTGGGCAGGGGGAACACCTCCGGATCATGATGGTTATGATATCGGGTTTTCTTTTTGTTTTTTTAATCAGCATTACACGAAATTTTATGTAGGATCGAACGGATGGATCGGTTTTACAGATCCAACCGGTCACTCATGGACAACCTACACTGCAACTCCAATACCAAATCCGGATCCTATAGTACCTAAAAACTGTATTTTCGCCCCCTGGCAGGATTGGTTCCCGGGATTTATCCCTACTGAAAATAATGTTTACTACTATTCCACCGGGACTGCTCCGGATCGGAAGCTAGTCGTCTACTGGAGGTCTTGCCCCTTATATAAATGCAGAACTAATGATACCATCCGGGGAAGTTTTATGATCGTGCTGAATGAAGGGACCGGAGTTATTGAAAATTTTATTCAGGACAAGCCTAACTGTCCGAATAATAATGAAGGAGCGACCCAGGGCGTCCATAACATCGACGGGACTATTGCTTTTACGGCTACCGGAAGAAATTACGGAGTATGGGAGGCATTTAATGAAGGTACCCGGTTTGTTCCAAGCGGATTGATATGGTATAAGGATGTTTATCCTGGTGGTCCCGTTGCCGGTTATGGTCCGGATGTTATCTTTAGTCCGACCACCACGACCCAGTATTTTGCGGTTGTCGGAACCTGTGATGGATCATATGCTATTGACACCATAACAGTAACGGTGAATCCATTGCCCTCCGTGAATTTAAATGATTTTCCTTCAGTTTGCCTGAACACCCCGCAATTTCAATTGACCGGAGGTACTCCATCGGGGGGAACCTATTCCGGTACGGGAGTTTTCCCCACTGGCTTTTTCGATCCATCCGTCGCCGGTATCGGGGCACATACCATCACCTACACTTACACAGAGCCTGTAACGGGCTGTATCGATTCCGATAAAAAGACATTGACGGTAAAACCCCTTCCCAATGTGGTTCCCGCAGTGCCTTCTCCTCTGACCATCTGTTCGGGTGACGAGGCACAGGTATCCCTCTCCTCTAATGTCCCGGGTACCGAAACAGGTACCACTTTCACCTGGACTGCTTCCGGCAACAACGCTACCATCACTCCCGTCCCTTCCTCCATCTCGGGTTCCGGCGATATCCTCCAGAACCTGGCCAACTCCGGGAATATCCTTGAACCAGTCGTCTTTCATATCTTGCCGGCTGCTTCCGGTTGTTCACCTACTTCCCCTTCCGACTTTACCTTTAACGTTAACCCCGTTCCCATGGTCTCCTCTTCCCCGGGTACTCAGCAGATAATCTGCAGCGCAACCGCCACTCAGCCCATCAACCTGCAGACAAACGTCACCGGGCTCTCCCCCGCTTATAACTGGACTTCCGCCTGCGACCCAGTCATTACCGGCTGTCCCCCTGCTTCGGGAACCGATAACCCCATTGCTTCTTTTTCACCGGTAAACCCATCTGCCTCCCGGAAATCGATCACCTTTTCCATCACTGCCTCACTTGAGGCTACCTCCGGTTCCTGTTACGGACCAGCTTCCGGATATACCATCCTGGTCAATCCCAGACCCAATGTGACCAATTCCGTCCTTTCCCAGGTCATCTGTTCCGGAACACAAAGCACTCCCGTCGTCCTCCTCGCAGATATTCCCGGCACTTCATTCTCATGGACCTCTTCGGCATCTCCAGGGATCACCGGTAACACTCCCTCGGGAAACGGAGATATTCCCGCTCAAGCTCTCTTTATCAGCGGAACTAACTCCCAGGGATCGGTTACCTATACCATCACCCCCTATTATTCCCAGGACGGAGTGGAATGTGCCGGCCCGGCAAAAGATTATACTATCCTGGTCAATCCCAGGCCCAATGTGACCAATACCACCCTTTCACAAGAGGTCTGCTCGGGATTGCAAACCACTCCCGTTATCCTTCTCTCAGATATTATAGGATCCACCTTTTCATGGATCTCCTCGGCTTCTCCCGGGATCACCGGAAACACTCCCTCGGGAAACGGAGATCTCCCCGTTGAAATACTGTTCAACGGAACCGCATCCCAGGGATCAGTAACCTATACTATAACTCCTTATTATTCCCGGGATGGAGTGGAATGCGCCGGCCCGGTAAAAGATTATACCATCCTGGTCAACCCGCTTCCGGTACCTCCCCTGAGTGGTTCTGCCTCCTTCTGTGAAGGAACCTCCGGCATTGTCTATACCACGCAGGAAAGCATGACTTCCTATTCATGGACTGTATCTCCGGCCGGAACCATCACTGCCGGAGGTTCACCATCCTCATCGTCGGTTACCGTGACCTGGAATGCGGCTCTTCCCGATCAGTATGTGGAAGTAAACTATGTTGATCTCAAAGGATGTACGGCCCTTGTCCCGACACGTCTCAATGTTACCATCCATCCGGCTCCCGCGCTCTCCGTCTCGGGAGCTGCGGAAATCTGTGCAGGAAGCCTGAACGTGAATTATTCCACTGCTGCCGGAATGAACCCCTATGCATGGACGATCTCTCCCGGGGGAACTCCCGTTGGGTCGGTAAACACCAACTCGGTAAACGTCAACTGGGATGCCGGAGCTTCTTCCATGCAGTCAGTCATGGTCAGCTACGCCAATACCCTGGGTTGTTCCAACTCAACCGTGTATCCGGTCACCGTCCATCCCCTGCCGGTATCCACCTTTACCGGAACCACCACCGTCTGCCAGCTTCATCCCGATGCCTATCTCTATCATGTTGATAATGGTCCGGACTGTTCTTACAACTGGTCAATTACCCCTACGTCATATGGTTCTATCATGGATAAAACACTCTCTCCGGCTTCCATAACCTGGAATACTCCCGGTGATGCCACCCTGCACCTGGAAACAATCACCTCCTTTGGATGTACTACCTCCTCTTCACAACCCATCATCATCAACCCCCGTCCCGACGTCTCCATTACCCCCTGCTTCGACCTGATAACCAGCCGGAGCGCCAAACGGTTCCTTCTTAAAGGTGGAAAACCTTTGCTCACTGCAACACCCCAACAGGGCGAGTACCTGATAAATCCCGCTACTGTGGCGTTGGTTTTTGAAGCCGGTAATTATTACTTTGACCCGACCCTGATCCAGGGCAACCAGACCAACACTTATGCCATTTCCTACAAGTACACCTCTTCCCAGTTCGGATGTCCTGCAGTATCGCCTGCTCCCATTACCCTGACCGTCAGGGGACCCAATCCGGACTGCAGTTACTCCATGACCGACTACCGAGATAACAACACCTACCGCACCGCCCTATCCGGAGGCAAGTGCTGGATGATGGAAAATCTTCGTTATGGGAATTCTCTTACCCCGGTCACTGCCGCCCAGACCGACAATTGTGTCGTCGAAAAATATTGCCTCCCACAAGATGAAAATTGCACCAGTTACGGAGGGTTTTATCAATGGGATGAACTCATCCAGTATAGCTCCACTGCTTCTCCCGGGTACCAGGGAGTCTGCCCCCCCGGATGGCACATCCCTTCCGCCGCAGACTACCAGATGCTCATCAATGCAAACAAGGGGAATGCACTGGCCGGTACCGTTCTGACCGACCTTAACCTCATTCCCCGTGGTTTTGAAGCGTTACTCCAGGGAATGGCATATTATAACATAGCATGGGCGTTTACCTCAACCGAAACGCTCTCCGGAACGCTATTCTGGACTTCCACTCACGGATCCGCGAATACCATCGTTACCAGGGGGATGAATAGTAAAAGTCAAAGCGTTTTATTCTATGAAACCCGGAAAAATATGGCATTACCAATCAGATGTATTAAAGACTGATGATTATGAAAATCCCGATCTATCAGGTTGATGCATTCACCGATCATTTGTTCGGTGGAAATCCCGCGGCAGTTTGTCCACTTGGGCAATGGCTTCCGGATGAACTTATGCAAAATATCGCCATCGAAAATAATCTTGCGGAAACCGCATTCTTCATCAGGGAGAACGATCATTTTCACATCCGTTGGTTCACTCCTGCAGTTGAAGTGGATCTGTGCGGTCACGCAACCCTGGCAACAGCCCATGTTCTTTTTGAACACCTGGGTTTTTCCGGTCCGGTAATTCATTTTATGTCTAAAAGCGGTAAGCTGACCGTCAAAAAAGAGGGTGACCTCCTGACCCTTGACTTTCCGGCCGATAACGTCGAAATGGTTGAATCGCCGAATGAACTCCGGGCTGCACTGGGCATTATCCCTCCGGAAACATACCGAGGAAAAACCGACTGGATGGTTGTTCTTAAAACCCAAAAGGAGGTTGAAAGTATACGACCCGACTTCGGGTTGATGACTGAATTGACCGGAAGAGGAATTATCGTAACAGCCCCGGGTGAAGAGGTCGACTTCGTTTCCCGGTTTTTTGCTCCCCAATCCGGGATTCCGGAAGATCCGGTAACGGGTTCCGCCCATACGACCCTTGCTCCATTCTGGGGAAAACGGCTTGGCAAATCGGAATTGACGGCCATCCAGGTCTCCTCAAGAAGAGGTCATCTTCATTGCAGGGTAAAGGGCAATCGTGTTGAGATCAGTGGGAAGGCGAAGACTTACCTGGTCGGAGAACTGACTTTATAGATAATATTTTGCACATCATTTTTATTCATGTCATAATTAATACTGCACCTTACTGCCAAACTTTATTTGTCAAAAAAGATGGAATTTTTGATTTTTTATTATCTTCGGTGCCTGGAATACATTATTGACTCAGAGGTATTGACTGTTTATGCGAAATGATGATAATTCTAATGAATATTCCATGTATTGCAGGTTGGCTTTTTATCCTAAATAATAACTAATCAAACCTTTCACTTATGAACCGTATCAGAATTGTATTCACTACTTCGCTGTTATCGGCACTATCTTTATCGCTGATAATGTATAGCGGTTGCAAAAAGCACAAAGACGATCCCATTGTGTACTATACAGCCAATTGTACTATTAAAGGGGTTCCTGCACAGTTTAAGACCACCGCGGCCTTTAACCGCATATGCCTTCTGACGGGGGTGTGCAACCAATTCTATGTTGATCCGGGTAATACGGGAATCAACTCCCTCCTTATCGGATTACCCCTGGGCGTTTACACCGGTATGAATCTGAAGAATGGCGATGATGGAATCCAGATCGTTTATTATGATGATCACGGACGGGGATTCTTTTCAACAAAATACGACAGTCTGACCATCCATATTGATGAGTGGCAAGGTCATGGAGGGTGGGCAAAAGGAACTTTTACCGCGAAACTTCGTTATTCCTCTATGGATCCGCCTGCCTATGATAGCGTTACGCTAAAGGGAGGAACCTTCGAAAGCCGGATCTGGTATTATTTTCCGTAGTGGTCTGACCGGCTAACCGGAAATTTTTTCATTTACCTTTTCAAGGATCTTCGATTCGACCGTCTTTGTTTTTTCAAGGATCCCTTCGGCTTTTTTCATGATCTCACCGAGGAAAGTCTTATCTTTCAGCGTGGAACCGTTCACCTTCATATTCAGGTAAGCCCCGATCACCGCAGTCCGGGCACAGAGTGCTCCGACGCCGGCATCAGTTACGGAATTTGGATTTCCGGTATCCACCATCGCACCTATGATCTCCAATGATTCATAGGCTTTCTGCAAAGTTCTGAACGGGACTTCAATAGCGTATTTTGTGGCATCCTGGATTGCGGCCGTGCGTGCTGCTTTTTCTGCATCCGTTCCTTTTGGCATTCCGAACGCATCCATGATCTTATTGAAGGAACGGGTGTCTTCATCCACCAGGAATAATAACTCATCTTTGATCTTCTGACCCTTCTCCGCCCAATCCGAGAATTCTTTCCAACGTTCGTCCCAACCGGCCTTATGCGAGGAAAGGTTGGCAACCATCGTTCCCAGGGAAATACCCAGCGCACCGATATAGGCCGATACGGATCCACCCCCGGGAGCCGGTGACTCGGAGGCAGTTTCATTGGCAAAACCGGTACAGGTCAGGTCAATAAGCTTTTTCTCTTTTTTATCGATAAGAATGTATTCGATGATCTTTTCTTCCGGGTTGAAAGGTTTCAGGTCATCCAATCCGAGCGATTTGACGGCGATCCTGATGATCTCCTCTTCAGAAACACCGGCCGAGCGTTTTTGTTTGTGAAGGAAATATTTCCCGGCTTCAATCAACGCGTGCCTGGGAATCAGTCCGACAAGCTCGGAACCGGTTACACGTAAGCCGCGCGCCTGGGCGCTTTTACAAGCTTCCTCAAAAGCAATATGGACAGGAGTAATACTGATGTTGGTCAGGTTGATCGAAACCTGCGCAATCCCATACTCAGCAATATACCATCCTATGGCTTTACAGGCTTTCAGAGCGCCAGGGATCCAGATTTCGTTCCCATCCTTATCTTTTTTGATCTTTCCCGTTACGGGATTTCCTTCTCGCACCGGACGACCCTTTTCACGGATATCGAATGCCACCGCATTGGCACGGCGGGTGGAGGTCGTGTTCAGGTTGACGTTATAGGCAACCAGGAAATCACGGGCGCCAATGGCAATAGCGCCGGTCCTGGGATTGAAGACAGCAGGCCCGAAATCGGGCTTCCAGTGAGGATCGGAAAGTTTCTTAGGCAATCCTTCATACTCTCCTGCACGGCAATTGGCCAGGTTCCTGCGTTCTTCAGTGAATGCAGCATTCTCGTAACAATAGACCGGTATTCCAAGTTCTTTCCCAACGCGTTCTGCAAGTTTCCGGGCATAGACCGCCGTTTCCTCCATCGTGATGCCGGATACCGGTACAAACGGACAAACATCGGTTCCCCCAAACCTTGGATGTTCCCCTTTGTGCTTGCTCATATCAATTATTTCAGAGGCTTTTTTTATTGCCTGAAAAGCTGCTTCAATAACCGCATCCGGAGTTCCCACAAAAGTGACGACCGTACGGTTCGTAGCTTTCCCCGGGTCCACATCCAGTAACTTTGCCCCGTCAACCTTTTCTATTTCATTGGTGATCGCCCTGATCACTCCCATATCCCTTCCTTCGGAAAAATTAGGGACACATTCAATTAATTGGTTCATATAAATCCCCGCTTATTTTCTGCAAAAATATAGAAATCTTTGCACTTTGCTTCTTTTCATTAATTCACTATTTTTGTTATCTCAATCACAGATCAACCCGTCATAAAAATATCCACACAAACACCATTCATGCAAATTGCGGATGAAAATGATGGATATTCAATATGACCATTAAAAACTTAAATTAATAAAAATGAAAAAAATTATTTGGTTACTCCTCCCCCTGGCCTTACTTTTCGGCCAATGTAAACAAAAAGATAACACTGATAAAAACGCAAGCGTTCAATATATCAAACAGGCTGCTGTCGATTCGGTAATCGCTAAGCTTTCAGGTATATATGGCGAAGCCGGTAAAGGTCGCCTGGAGAAAGGGGTCAGGCAGGTTGCATCCCTCTGGACAGAAAAAGATGGAAACGAAAAGGATTTCCAGGACTTTTGCCAACAATATTTTGTAAATGATCCGGTTAAACTGAATGAGCTATTTGCCCGGCTGACCGCAAATTTCGAATCGATCTTTGGCCGGTTTAATATGATCAGTCTCGATCTGAAACGGGGTATGCACCTCGACATCGGTGAAATGCTGGAAGTCGATCAACTCTTTGCCGCATATGAACCCGGATCACATTTTGTCGATGATTTTTTTGACAATAAACTGGCTTTCATTACCTCTCTGAATTTTCCTTTTTATTCCCTGAAAGAAAAAGAAGAACTCGGAACAAAATGGACCCGTAAGGAATGGGCAGAAGTCCGTATGGGAGATATGTTCACCGCACGGATCCCTGCCGAAGTAAATGTCAGGATGTCGGAAGCGCTGACTGCATCAGATAATTATATCTCCAACTATAATATTTACATGGGAAATCTGCTGGACGACCAGGGGAAGACACATTTTCCCAAAGAGATGAAGCTCATCTCACACTGGAATCTCCGGGATGAACTGAAAGCCAATTACAACGGGGGCGATGAAGGGTTATTCAAACAGAAGATGATCTATGAAGTGATGCTCCATATCATTAACCAGGACATCCCCGACAGCGTGATCGACAATCCGGGAATTCAATGGAATCCTGCTTCCAATAAGGTGTACAGAGATGGAAAAGAAATCTCTTTATCCAGAGAACCCGATACCCGCTATGAATATCTTCTGAAGAATTTTCAGGTTATGAAGGCGGTCGATCCGTATACACCGATGTATCCGACCTATATTATGCGTGCATTCGATGCCGGGATGGAGATCCCACAGGAACAGGTAGAAAAACTTTTTACCGATTTCTGCTCCTCTCCCCAGGTAAAACAGGTAGGCGAATTGATCAGCAAACGGCTTGGCAGACCTCTGCAACCATTCGACATTTGGTACGATGGATTCAAAGCCCGCAGTACCATGAACATGGAATTACTCGACAAAACCACCCGCAGTAAGTATCCCAACACCCAGGCTTTTGAAGCAGATATACCGAATATCCTGATCAAACTGGGTTTCAAACCCGATAAAGCCAAAGAAATTGCATCCCATATTACCGTCGATCCCGCCCGTGGAAGCGGCCATGCATGGGGAGCCATGATGAAGGGAGATAAAGCGCATCTCCGTACCCGGATTGCGAAAGAAGGCATGGATTACAAAGGATACAATATTGCCATTCATGAACTGGGACATAATGTAGAACAAACAATCTCCCTTTATTTTGTCGATAACTATATGATGCAGGGAGTCCCCAATACGGCCTTTACCGAAGCCTTCGCCTTTACCTTCCAAAAACGTGATCTGGAGTTGCTCGGGATTAAAGATGCCGATCCGAATAAAGAAGCTATGAGTGCGCTGGATAACTTCTGGGCTTCCTATGAGATCATGGGTGTTTCGCTCGTCGACATGAAGGTATGGAAATGGTTATACGAAAATCCCAATGCAACCAAGGAACAACTGAAAGAGACCGTGATAACTACCGCCAGGGAGATCTGGAACCTTTATTATGCGGATATCTTCGGAATTAAAGATTGTCCGATCCTTGCCATCTATTCTCACATGATCGACAATCCGCTGTACCTTTCCAATTACCCGGTCGGCCACCTCATCGATTTCCAGCTCGACGGATTTCTGAAAGGGAAGAACTTTGCCGATGAAGCATTACGGATCTACTCCACAGGCAGGCTGATCCCCCAACTCTGGATGAAGAATGCCGTTGGCAGTGAAATTTCCATCAAACCATTGCTGGATGCCACCAGTAATGCCTTGAAGATTGTGAAATAATTTTCAGGTAAGTTTTTCTTCTGTATCATGGAGGCCTGGATTTTTCAGGTCCCCATGTGGGTTTAAAATTTCGTTATTTCACCATTTAATATTACAGTCTCCACTTTATTGGAACCGTAAGCGTATGGCATAAATTCATAGGTCGGAATCGGCTTGGTTATGAAAATATTTGCCTTTTTTCCCCGGGCAATGCTGCCGTATTCTTCACTCAAACCCATGGCATACGCGCCATTAAGGGTCACGGCATGAATGGCTTCTTCCGGAAGCATATGGAATTTTATACATCCCAGTGAGAGGATGAATTGCATATTTCCGCTCGGGGAAGAGCCCGGATTGAAATCGCTGGCTAAGGCAACCGGCAAACCTGCTTCTATCATCTTTCGTACCGGTGAATAAGCCATTTCGAGAAAGAAAGCTGCGCCGGGGAGTACCGTGGGAATGGTCTCGGTTCCGAGTAATGCGCTGATTTCAGCATCGCCGATATATTCCAGATGATCGACAGATAAGGCGTTGTACTTTACGCCAACCTGAACTCCCCCGGTAAAACCCAGTTCGTTGGCATGGATCTTCGGCCTCAGTCCGTATTTCATCCCGGCCAGCAGTATCCGTTCCGTCTCGTCTACCGTAAAGAATCCTGCATCGCAAAAAACATCGATATAATCGGCGAGTTCTCCGGCAGCCACCTGGGGGATCATCTCATGGATGACCAGATCGACGAATTCTCCCTGGCGGCTACGATATTCTTCAGGTACTGCATGAGCTCCGAGGAAAGTGGACACCAGGGTCAGCGGGGTGAGTCCTTTTAATCTTTTGATCACCCTCAGCATTTTTAGTTCATCCTCCACGGTAAGTCCGTAACCGCTTTTTATCTCCACAGCTCCGGTTCCCAGTTTTATGATCTCATCCAAGCGGATCAGTGCTTCGTCGATCAGCTCTTCTTCAGAAGCTTCATGTAATCTTTTGGCGGAATTCAGGATTCCGCCTCCTTTCTTAGCAATTTCCTCATAAGTCAATCCTTTGATCTTGTCGATGTATTCAATTTCACGGCTCCCTGCATAAACAAGGTGCGTATGAGAATCGCAGAATGACGGAAAGACCATCCGGCCTGTGGCATCGAGGACCGATCCCGATTCCTGCGCTCTCTTCAGCAGGGAGGGTGACGGAGAATGCCGGCCGAAATCGGTGATCCGGTCATCTTCGATGAAAAGCCATCCGTTCTTTATCGTCTTCAGGGTTGCCATCTCCGCTCCTGATTTCCGGAGAACAGGTTTTTGTTCGATAAGAATGATTTCTTTAATATTGGTAATTAAAATCGACATAATACAGATCTTAAAAACACGAAGGTACAAAGAATAAAAAAACTGAATATCACTCCAATCCTTGACGACATATGACTTTTATTTTTATCTTTGTAATCGTTATTATAAAATGTAAACCTATAATCATCAAAAATACAAGCACATGAAAAAAGTAGTCCTTCTGATCTCTATCCTGATGATTGGAATTAGTCTGACAACTTTCGCCAAGAAGGTTGATATTAAAGATGCCCGTTTAGCCGGCAGGAACTTTTATTTTGAGCGTGTGAACATACATGGTAATATGTCTTATCAGGACCTTAATATTACGTCAGAGTTCACGGAAAAAGAGGGCATTGAACCGCTGTTTTATGTCTTCAATTTCAACGATAAAGGATTTATTATCATCTCGGCAGATGATGCCTGCACACCGGTACTGGGATACTCCTTCGAATCATCCTATCCAATCAAAGACCAACCCTGTGGATTTGCCTCTTTGATGAGAAAATACAGGAAGGATATTCTTTATGTACGCCAGAATAACCTGCTTCCGGATGAAGCTATTACCAGCGCGTGGGAACGCATCTCGACAACCGATCCTAATCAGCTGGAGATCCCAAAATCAACCACGGATGTCGAGCCTTTACTCACCAATGACTGGAATCAGGATTTTCCTTATAATGCATTGTGTCCGGAAGATCCTGCTTCAGGAGGATCCTATAACGGTCATGTACCGGTGGGATGTACAGCAACTTCCATGACGCAGATTATGTATTACTGGCGTTATCCGATCCAGGGACAAGGATCCCACTGCAGCACACATACCCAGTATGGCCAGCAATGTGCTAACTTTGGTGCTACAACTTATGAATGGGATGGTATGGCTGAAGAACCGACAAAGGAATGTGACCCGGTTGCAATTCTTTCCTGGCACGGCGGAATTGCTGTTGACATGGACTGGGGGCCTCAAGGATCTGGAGCCGCATGCGTCAAGGTTCCTCATGCGTTACAGTATTATTTTAAATATGCCAATACATGTTATTTCGATGAGCGTCCGAGCGGCAGTTCAACGAACTGGAAGCTTACAATGAAACAAGACCTGGACAATAAATTACCGCTTCAATACAGTGGTTTTGAACAGGGTGGCGGGGGTCATGCCTTTGTATGCGACGGTTATCAGGCCAACGACTATTTTCACTTCAACTTCGGCTGGGCAGGATCGGGCAACGGATACTATACGATAGATAATATCAACCCCGGAACACTCTTTAGTGAAGATCAGGCTGCTGTTTTTAATATTAAACCAAACCCTGCCTATTATCCATATAACTGTACCGGTACCGTCAATGATACCACGTATGATTTCGGCACTATCGAAGATGGCAGCGGACCTATTGCCGATTACCAGAACAACGCAAACTGCAGCTGGTTGATCGGAGCCGATGACAGCCTGAGCAACATTGTCCTGAGTTTTGTGCGATTCAATACTTTAGCCGGGGACGAACTGAAAGTATATGACGGAACAAATGCCACCGCACCTCTTCTTGGAACTTTTTCCGGTGCTGCGATTCCGTCGGCAGTCACCTCTACCGGATCTGCAATGTATATTACTTTTACGACCGACGGATCGGGAACAGCCCAGGGTTGGCTCGCAAGCTATGATGGAAACATGGTTGCATTCTGCGAAAATATGACTCTCCTTGAAGCTGAAACCGGCGAAATATCCGACGGAAGCGATAGATTCATGTACCGGAACAGCGCCAACTGCAAATGGAAAATACAACCGGAAAATGCAATCAGTGTTACGATTAATTTTTCCTCTTTTAATACGGAACAGGATAATGACAAACTTCAGGTCTATGATCTTGGCAACGGAACATTACTCGGAACCTATTCCGGAGCATATACCACTCCTCCTCCATCACTTACATCAACCAGCGGAAAGATGTATCTGATATGGAATACCGATAAGACGATCCGCGGTGAAGGCTGGGATGCCAATTATACAATTGTCGTTGGTACCGGGGAGAAAGATGTTTTCAATAACCTTACGATCTTTCCAAACCCTGCAAATGATAAAGTAAACATTAACTTCACCGTCGAAGGCACACAGAATATCAAAATTGAACTTCTCTCCCTGACAGGAAACACTCTTTTTTCTGAGGTCCTGAATAATTTCAAAGGAGAATATGCTCAAACACTCGACGTTTCCGACTTCGCAAAAGGAATTTATTTCCTTCGTATCACAGCCGACTCAGGAGTAACGAACAAGAAAATAATCGTTCACTAACTATTAAAAGACCTGAATATCTTTCAAACACCGTCTTTCCACCCCGTCGATGTTTATAATGGATATTCCATTTGATCAATGATATAGAAATAACCACATGAAAAGAGTCTTAGTATGCTTTCTCGCGCTACTGATCGGCAACGTTCTTATCGCAAAACAAGTAGATCCTGAAACAGCAAAGAGGGTCGGGATCAATTTTTTCTATGAAAGAATAAGTCGGAATTCAGTTATCGATTACCAGAGCATGAATACGACCGGATGTGTCATCATTAAAGATGATGGGATTCCCGTGTATTATGCATTCAACATGAAAGACAACGGCTGGGTGGTTGTCTCAGCCGAAGATGCTGTTACCCCTGTACTGGCATATTCTTACGAAGGAAGTTATACCAACGACAATCAACCTCCTCAGTTTATAGCATGGATGAATGGTTATACTCAGCAAATCAAATACTCCCGTTCCAGCAATATGTCTTCTGATCCGGAAATTTTACAACAATGGGAACACTTGCTGGTCACCGACCCGGAACTTTTAAATAATAAAGGATCCCTTGATGTCACCCCTTTGATGCAATCAACTTGGGACCAGGGAAATCCGTACAATATGTTTTGTCCGGAGAACTCAGCTGGTCCCGGGGGACATGTCTATGCCGGATGTGTTGCGACCGCCATGTGTCAGGTTATGTATTATTACCGGTGGCCGAATACCGGGAACGGACAACATTGTTATACTCCGTCGGGTTATCCCGAACAATGCGCTGACTTTGGCGCCACCACTTACAATTGGGAGGAGATGATCAATTCATATAGCGGCGGAAGTTTGAACGATACTGCCATGGCAATCTTACTCTGGCATGCCGGTATCTCCGTCAATATGATGTACTCTCCCTCGGGATCCGGAGCATACAGCTCCGATGCCGCCGCCGCTATGATTAACAATTTCAGGTATTCTCCGAATACCCAGCTTGTTTACAAGGATCAATACTCGGAAGAGGAATGGGCCGATCTTCTCAGACTGAATCTTGACAACAATCGCCCCCTTTACTATCATGGATTTGGTTCAGGAGGACATGCATTCAACGTGGATGGTTATCAGGGAACAAATTATTTTCATTTCAATTGGGGCTGGAGCGGTTCCTATAACGGATATTATTATCTCAACAATCTGAATCCCGGAGGCTATAACTTTACGGAAGGACAGGGAGCTATTATCAATCTCTACCCCGATACCATTTCGAATACTTATCCTGAAAACTGCTCAGGACAGCTCGTCCTCGACGCTCCCGCCGGTACTTTTGACGATGGCAGCGGCCCTGCCAGACAATACCAGCCAAATGCAAGCTGCAGCTGGCTGATTACTCCCCAGACAATATCAGACTCTATTTCGACGATTACTATCTCATTTAATAATTTTAAAACAGAAACAGGAAATGATATATTACGGATCTATGAAGGCGGGACCACAAACGATCAGCTTCTTGCTGAATATTCCGGCAATTACATTCCTCCCTCGGTCACAGTGAATAATAACAAAGCCCTGATCACTTTCTCTACGAACGATGGTATTGAAGATGACGGTTGGTTTGTTTCCTATGAAGCAAATTCTGTGACCTGGTGCTCGGGGATAGAGGCAATAACCGAAAATCAGGGTACCATTGGTGATGGAAGTCTGAATTTTAACTATAAAAACAAAACCAACTGCCGTTGGAAGATTATTCCCCTCGACACTGGTGCCGTAACTTTGACGTTTACCTCTTTCAATACTGAACAGGATCATGATATCCTGAAGATCTTTGATATGGGGTCGGAAGAGTTGCTCGGAGAGATATCCGGTAATTATTCATCGGGCAGTTTGCCTGGCCCATTTACTGCTCCCAGTGGAAGAATGTATCTTTTGTTCAACACCAACTCGACCTCGAATGACCAGGGATGGGAGGCATCTTTTTCCATCTTTCCCGTGGGATTGGAAGGAAACAGAGAACTCTCTTCCATCCGGGTATTTCCTAACCCTGCTGATGATTATTTCATAATCAGCGCAAAGGATTTGAAATCCACGAATATACTCTGTGAACTATTCGATATTGACGGAAAATCAATCTTGAAACAGACATTAACAGTGGAAAATGGTTTCCTGCAACAGCAAATACCATTGACGGGATTAGAAAAAGGATTATATCTGCTGAAATTGATTTCTGACGATGATGTGATCCTGAAAAAGATAATCATCCGTTAAAAAGCATATCAATATTCCCTCTCTTCTCGAAACATTCTTTTATTCTCGATTTTAATTTCCAGCAGGTCATCTGACGAAGTTCTATTTGCCGGGAAAGTTCGTAAGTCGATATATCCGGATCATGGCAACACAGATGTACAATCCGGAAAGCTTCTGTCATTGGTATATGACAACGGTGAAACAGGGTATGTGCCGTCGCTGATTCTTCCTTTTTACAGCGGGTACACCGGCGGGAATACGGAGTTTTCCCTTTGCAGTAATTGGCATGCCCGCACCTCCGGCAAACAAAACCTTCTTTCCATTTTTGTTCCGATAAAAACCGCAGACAATCATTGTCGGTTGAAAAACGATCCAAAAATTGTTGCAGGTTCAATTGCCGGATTGGTGTTTCCATACTATCTGTTAAAACTGTACAAAAATAAAAAAAATAGTGATACTTATGCGATTTAATAAAAAATTATCTATCTTTGCAACCGATAAATTCAATGATTATGACAAGGCCTTTCACTATAATTTTTTTGTACATGTTAGTCAGTTTGATTGCTTGCAGCAACACTCACGGAGATAAGAACCCCGTGAATGAATCTGCTCCGGTTGATGATAAAAATGATGGCCAGGTCATCAAACTTACCTCCGAAAGCTTTAAAAAGCTTGTATGGAATTATGAAAAGTATCCAAAAGACTGGAAATATAACGGAGACCTTCCTTGCCTGGTTGATTTTTATGCCGACTGGTGTCGTCCGTGCAGAATGGTCGCTCCGATTATGGAAGAATTAGCCAAAGAATATAAGGGAAAGATACGTATCTATAAAGTGAACACGGATGAACAACGTGAATTATCAGGGATCTTTAATATCCGGTCCATACCAACAATGTTATTTGTGCCAAAATCAGGACAACCACAGATGTCAAGTGGCGCCTTGTCGAAGGAAGATTATATCAAGGTTATCAATACCGTATTGAAAACCAAATAAAAATCCCGCGAAGAACCAATAATGTCCATCGCATTACTCAATTAAACGAATAAAGATTTATAATAAATCACCCTATGACCGAACATTTGACAAAGGGAACGTTCCTGGAGAAAGTCTTTGACTTCGAGAAAAACAAGGAATGGAAATTTGAAGGGGAACTTCCCTGCATTATTGATTTTTATGCAGACTGGTGCGGACCCTGTAAGATGGTTGCTCCCATTCTTGAAGAACTTTCCAATGAGTACGCGGGAAAGATCAATATTTACAAAATCAATACGGAAGAGGAGCAGGAACTTGCGGGGGAATTCAACATTCGTAGTATCCCATCGATGCTTTTTGTACCACTCGGGGAACCTCCCCAGATGGTCGTTGGCGCCTTACCAAAAGAATCATTAAAAAAAGCCATCCGGGAAGTTTTGTTAAAGGAAAAAATCGATTGATCGGTGGCATTTCCGGTTCCTACTTCATATCTGCCTCCCATTTCCTATATGATGGAAGTGCTCCGGTCGGATGAATCGGATGAAATTCTATGGGAAGCTTATGAAACATTCACAAAACAAACATACCGCAACCATTGCTCTATTCTGGGTCCGAATGGCCGGCAAACATTGACCGTACCGGTAGTTAAGGTCAATGGAAATCATACCCTTGTAAGGGATATCCGGATTTCGGACCAACAACCTTGGCAAAAGATCCATTGGCGCTCGATCGAAGCAGCATATAATAAATCTCCTTTTTTTATCTATTACCGCGATTCATTTAATCCGTTCTATCTGAAGCCCTTCCGGTTTCTGCTTGATCTGAACCAGGGATTGATGGAAGTCATTCTGACTTCTCTCAGGAGCAACCGGCCTGTCAGATGTACAAATTTTTTTATCGGTTATCAAAATTCTCCGGATATCGTAAAAATAATTTCTAAAAAATCACAATTTCTGAATCCGGAATATCATCAGGTTTTTCAGGAAAGATCCGGATTCTTCCCGGATCTCAGCATCATCGATTGTCTTTTTAATCTCGGCCCGGAAACTGCCCTCTACCTGAACCAATGAGGTCATCTGATCTGTGCCTTCCCTGATTACCACTCTTCTTTTTTCCGATACCCTCTGAAAACTACTGATACAGATCCGTTTTTGATGCAAGAATGAAAATTTTAACTTTTTATCAGAAATATCATTAATTATTTGTATCTTTGTGTTTATTTAATCTAAATAAATTGTCAACCTTATCAGACCTTGCCCAGGGGAAAAGTGGGATAATCGTTAAGATCCGGGGACGCGGCGCATTTCGCCGCCGTATCACCGAGATGGGATTCGTTAAAGGAAAAGAAGTCCTGGTAGTGAAGTCAGCCCCGTTACAGGATCCAATTGAATACCGGATACTGGGGTACAATGTTTCCCTGCGTCAAAGCGAAGCCCGGCTGATAGAAGTCGTCACACCCGACAAATTCAGGAAAGATATCATTAAGAACGGTGTCGATTCCTCATTTAATGGAACTATAGAAGCAGATTCACTCAGAGAACTTGAATCCGACGGGCGAAAGATCATTGATGTCGCCCTGGTTGGCAACCCGAACAGCGGTAAAACCACGCTCTTCAATTATGTTTCCGGTTCACATGAGCGGGTAGGAAACTTTAGTGGAGTCACCGTTGATGCCAGGGAAGCAACCTTCCGGAGAAATGCTTATCATTTTAATATCACCGATCTTCCGGGAACTTATTCCTTATCGGCATACTCTCCCGAGGAGCTTTATGTCAGGAACCATATCCTGGAAACCATGCCCGATATTGTCGTCAATGTGGTAGATGCTTCCAACCTGGAAAGAAATCTCTATCTCACGACTCAACTCATTGATATGGATATCCGGGTTGTCATTGCACTTAATATGTATGATGAACTGGAGCGAAAAGGTGATGTATTGGATTATTACGCCCTTGGTAAACTTTTTGGTATTCCGGTTATTCCTACCGTCAGCTCTAAAGGGATTGGGATTGATGATCTTTTCGACCAACTGATTGAGGTTTTTGAAGACCGGAGTGCAGTCATGCGTCATATCCATATCAATTATGGAGCCGATATCGAAAAATCCATCCACCGTATCCAGGATATACTCAGAAAAGATACCAGTCTCACCGATCAGATCTCATCACGATACTTTAGTATCAAACTGTTAGAGAAAGATTCTGATGCGATCGAAAAACTCAGTCATTCAACACTGACCGGATCCATCTTTCCGGTTGTTGACAAAGAGGTTAGATTACTTGAATCAAACTACAATGAGGACTCCGGAACGCTGATCGCGGATGCAAAATACGGATTCATTACCGGAGCATTGCAGGAAACCATGAAACGGCGCAAACCGGTTGCGGGCAAAAAAGAACACAGCGAAAAGATCGATGCATTTCTCACAAACCGCTTTCTTGGTTATCCTATCTTTCTTTTCTTCCTCTGGATCATGTTTCAGACGACATTCTCTCTTGGCGCTTATCCGAAAGAGTGGATTGAGCTTGGCGTGAGCTGGCTCGGGGTGATTACCGGAAATCTGCTTTCCGATGGTCCGTTAAAGGATCTTCTGGTTGATGGAGTGGTCAATGGAGTCGGAAGTGTCATCGTTTTCCTTCCCAACATTTTAATCCTTTTCTTCTTTATTTCACTCATGGAAGATACCGGGTACATGGCAAGGGCAGCATTCATCATGGATAAATTGATGCATAAAATGGGATTGCATGGTCAATCCTTCATCCCCATGATCATGGGTTTCGGATGTAACGTTCCGGCCATCATGGCAACCCGTACCATCAGAGACCGTAATGATCGGCTGCTTACTATACTTATTAATCCGTTCATGTCGTGCAGTGCCCGGCTACCTGTTTATATCCTGATTGCAGGGGCTGTTTTTGGAGAGCAGGCAGGAACCGTGATATTTTGTTTATATCTCACCGGGATCATCCTGGCCGTTTTAATCTCCCTGCTTTTTAAGAAAACCCTGTTTACCAGCAAAGAAGCGCCGTTTGTTATGGAACTCCCCCCCTATCGTATGCCAACCGCACGGGTGATTTTCCGCCATATGTGGGATAAAGGACAGCAATACCTTCGTAAAATGGGAGGGACCATTCTGGTCTCCGTCATCCTTATCTGGGCATTAGAGTATTTTCCAGCCGGTAACTCCGTCAGTAAGGAAGACCGCCTGCAACAATCCTATATAAGTAAAATCGGGAAATTCATCGAACCTGTCATCCGTCCTCTTGGCTTCGACTGGAAGATGGGGGTCAGTCTCCTGACAGGAGCCACTGCAAAAGAAGTGGTTGTAAGTACCATGGGAGTCCTTTATGGATCGGATCACGATGCTCATAAAGGTGATAAACAGAATCTGACAATGATACTTCACAGGGAAACCTATAAAGATGGTCCGAAAGCCGGGGAAAAGGTCTTTACTCCACTTGTCGGGATATCCTATCTGGTATTTATCCTGATCTATATGCCATGTATAGCGGTGATGGCTGCAGTAAGAAAGGAATCGGGTCACTGGAAATGGCCTGTATTCCTGATGATCTATACAACCTCGCTGGCATGGCTGATCTCGTTTGCGATATTTCAATTGGGTAGTATTTTTATCTTCTGAAAAATGGGTTGGCAAACTATCATCGTTGCAATACTTGTGATCGGAGCGCTTGTCGTTACGGTTTTCCATGTGATCCGGGTTTTTTCAGATCCGTTACGAAAATGCAAAAAGTGCTCAGAAGCATGTGGCGACTGTCCTATTGCAGAACTGAAACGTGAGTTAGAGGAGAAAAAAAAATCAAGCGGTGTTTGACTTATCTGAGTATCTTTATTGCCATAAATCCTACTATCAGTTATGGAATTTGGAATTTGTCTGCACAGTATCATCCCTCTGCGGCGGGAGCCTGATCATCGGAGCGAGATGATCACTCAGGTTTTATTCGGAGAACTATACCGGGTAACTGAATCGAATCAAAACTGGCATCGGATCCGGCTGGCTTACGACGATTATGAAGGCTGGTTAGATGACCGTAATCATTCCTCCCTGGAAGAGTCTGAATTTCTTCGTTTATTTGATGCCGAAACCCCTTGCAGCCTTGATCTTGTTCAGTTGATGCAGAACGAGAACAGAAAATCGGTATTTCCAGTCGTTGCAGGCAGTTCATTACCAGGCATCGAAGAGTTCAGGTTCAAGGTAAATGACCAGGTTTATGTGTTTGACGGACAGGTAACCGATCCTTCCGAACTGGAAGAAGTGGAAAACCCTCAACAGATCATGGATATCAAGCAGGCAATGATCCACGATGCCATGCTTTACCTCCATGCACCCTACTTGTGGGGAGGTCGTTCACCGTTTGGGATCGACTGTTCAGGATTAGTGCAGGTGATCTATAAACTTAAAAAAGTTAAACTTCTGCGTGATGCCAGTCAGCAGGCCACGCAGGGTGAAGTGGTCAGCCTGCTCGACGAAGCAGAACCGGGTGATCTTGCTTTCTTTGATGATGCAGAAGGAAATATTACCCATGTCGGACTGCTTGTCGATCGTAATCATATCCTTCATTGTTCAGGTCAGGTACGGATCGACACAATCGATCATGAAGGTATTTACCATGAGCAACTCCATCAGTACACACACAAACTGCGTCTGATAAAAAGAATCATTTAGGAAATCTGCTGTTACTCTTCCTGTTCCGGATTTTTTCGGATTTTTCCGGGAACCTGCTGGTTGAATACCCAGGTGAGACGAATACTGATCACATTGTTGAACTGGTTCCGGGTCCACGTATTGGTTTTGTTTGTCGGGTCGGTAACCTGTACTTCCCTTAGTCTCACAACGGTGTACTGATAGCGAAGATCGGCCCAAAGCCGGTTCCAGATCCGGATCTGGAGATCGGCAATCAGCGAAATATCGCTCTTGGAAAGACCTGTTATGGGCTGAACGTAATAAGAGGTATCCTCTTTCTGGTTAACCAACTGACCATAAGAAAAGCCGATCCCTCCCGAGATAATCTTTTTATCTGTAAAATGAAGCAGAACCGGAATTTCCAGGTAATCGAGCTTGAAATTATAAGTCGTGGTATCGGTATTCCCGCCATGATGACTCCCTTTTTGGGAATATAACAACTCCATGCTGACCGACCATTTTTTGTTCTTTCCGAAAGGAACTATTACCATCGGACCGACATTAAGCCCGACTTTATGAAAACCGTAGTACTCGTCCCCATCTACTTGCGTCAGGTTCATCCCTACCGATATACCGCCAAGAATCCGCTGTGCATCGGTGACTTCTGGAAATATGATCCACAGTCCGCATATGATAATCAATGATAAAAGTTTGTTTCTCATCGTTTTTGTTGCTTCGCTGAGATAGCCCGGCCGATGTCAGGCAGGATCTTAGATTCTTTTTCCTTTGTTAAAATTCTTCTTCTATCAACGATTAATCCCCGGCTTTAGTATTAAGACCTTTCATCGTCAGTTGAATCCGCTTTCTGGGAATGTCGATATTGGTCACTTCGACCATGACCTTCTGATTCAGCTTGACAATGTCGTTTGGATCTTTGACATACCGGTCGGACATCTGGCTCACATGGACAAGTCCGTCCTGGTGGACGCCGATGTCGACGAAGGCTCCAAAGTTAGTGATGTTTGTTACGATTCCGGGTAGCCGCATTCCGTTCCGCAGGTCGCCGATTGAATGAACATGTTTGTCGAATTCAAAGATCTCAAACTGCTGTCTCGGGTCACGCCCCGGTTTAGCCAACTCCTGGATAATATCCTGCAGTGTTGGCAATCCTGCCTTATCGTCGATAAAATCCTCCGGTTTGAGTTGAATTCTTAATCCTGCTTTTTCAATCAGGTCAGCAACCGTGCAATTCATTTTCCTTGCCATCCGGTCTACAATATGGTAACTTTCCGGATGCACGGCGCTGCGGTCGAGGGGGTTTTCCCCGTCGCGGATCCGTAAAAATCCGGCTGCCTGCTCGAATGCTTTCTCTCCAAAACGGGTCACTTTTCGAAATTCCGATCTCATCCTGAAAGGCCCGTTCATATTGCGGTATTCAATAATATTTTTGGCAAGATTCGGCCCGATACCTGAAACGTAAGTCAATAATTCCTCACTGGCGGTATTGATCTCCACACCAACTTTATTGACACAACTGACGACGGTATCTTCCAGGCTTTTCTGCAATGCGGTCTGATCAACATCATGCTGGTATTGACCTACTCCGATTGATTTTGGATCAATTTTTACCAGCTCGGAAAGAGGATCCATAAGTCTTCTCCCGATGGAAACTGCTCCGCGAACTGTCACATCATAGTCTGGGAACTCCTTCCGCGCCACCGGAGAAGCCGAATAGACAGAAGCGCCGCTTTCATTGACAGATAAGGCGATCAACTCCCTGTCAAACGGGATGCTTCTGATCAGGCGTTCGGTTTCTCTTCCCCCCGTCCCGTTTCCAATGGCAATGGCTTCTATTTTATATGCATTGACGAGACTTTTTATCTTGTGGATGGATTCCTTCACCTCATTCTGTGGAGGATGCGGGTAAATTGTCTCATTGTGTAAAAGCAATCCCTGACGATCGAGGCAAACGATCTTACAACCGGTTCGAAAACCCGGATCGATTGCGAGAACATTCTTTTGCCCCAGCGGAGGAGCAAGTAAAAGCTGGCGGAGATTTTCCACAAAAACACGGATCGCTTCTTCATCAGCTTTTGCTTTTATCCATTGCCGCATTTCCGTTTCCATGGATGGAAACAGAAGCCGCTTGCAACTGTCGGCTATGGTCTCTTTTACCATTGCAGAACAGGCATTGTTCCCCTTGACGAATAACTTTTCGAGGATATCTTCTGCTTTCTGTTCATTGACCTCCACCGAAACCCGTAGGAACCCTTCACTTTCACCCCGGAATATCGCCAGAATACGGTGCGATGGTGAATGCCAGAGCGGTTCTTCATGATTGAAATAACTCTGGTAATTGGCGCCCTCCTCTTCTTTTCCCTTAACGGCTCTGGACTTGATCAACGACTCGCGCTGATACAGATACCTGATCCGCTTGCGGCAATACCCGTGCTCACTGATCCATTCGGCAATAATATCCGATGCCCCTGCGATCGCCCCCTTTGGATCGATGACTCCCTTACCGGGATTTATGAATTCCATGGCCTTAGCTTCGATATCGTCGCATTGCTGGGCAAAGATGATCTTCGCCAGGGGTTCCAGCCCCTTTTCTCTGGCAATGCTTGCCCTGGTCTTTCTTTTCGGACGATAAGGAAGATAAATATCCTCCAACTCTGCCATAGTTGCGGCATTATTGACCGCTGCCTCCAGTTCCGGTGTGAGCTTTTCCTGTTCGGTCAGTGATTTGAGTACCGTCTCGCGCCGGCTGTCAAGATCTTTCAACTGCACCAAACGATCGCGTATAGCCATGATGACCGTCTCATCCATACTTCCCGTCATCTCTTTCCGGTATCGGGCAATGAAGGGGATCGTTGCACCACTTTCCAGCAAAGTAATAGTGTTCTGAACAAAGGAAATCCCCAGGTTCAGCGCTGCAGCAATATTACCGGAATATTTATCAGTAGTCATCAGAAAAAATCACCAGCCTGAGGCGAGAACATCAATGATATGAATGGTCTTGATGGGTAAAGAATGCTTGTCAATATAAGCCTGCTGATGCATCAGACAGGAAGAATCAGTCGAAACAATATATTCTGCACCGGTTTCCAATGCCCTGATTATTTTTTGTTCAGCCATAGCTGATGAAACAGGTTCAAATTTCACAGAGAACGTTCCACCGAATCCGCAACAAACATCATTGTCCCTCATCTCTCTGAGTTCAATACCTTTTACATTCTTCAATAATTGCCTGGGTTCATCGGTCAGGCCGTACTCGCGCAAAGCGGCACAGGAATCATGATAGGTTACCACATGATCAAAAGTGGCTCCGATATCCTCTTTCTTAAGAACATTGATAATAAAATCGGTGAACTCATAACAATTTTTCTTCAACTGTTTATATTCAAGATGATAGGCTGTGTTGTGAAAAAGCCATGGGTAATAATTACGGATAAAACCTAAGCATGAAGCCGAGGGACAAACCACTGGCCGGTCATTTGGGAAATCCTTCAGGAATTTCTCTCCCATCTTCTTTGCTTCATCCCAGAATCCGGTATTGAAAGCCATCTGGCCACAACAGGTTTGATTACCGTTATAGTGAACATCGACACCAAGCTTCTCGAGAATCCTGACCATATTCATCCCTGTTTCAGGATAGATCTGATCAATAAAACAGGGAATAAAAACATCAACAATCATCTCTTGAATAAAGGATCAAAAATAAACAATAAACCTTCAATCTGAATTCAGATTTTTTAATTCTTAATTAACAAGTTTTTACCGGATTTCAAATCCGGCCTCTTCCAGATGCTCCCAAAACTGAGGATAGGATTTCCGGACGACACCCGGATCAGCTATTTTTATCGAACCTGTTTTTAACGCAACAGGTGCAAAAGTCATTGCCATCCTATGATCTCCGTATGTCTCAATGATGAGATCGTGCTTTACTTTTAAAGGGGCAGGGTCGAATTCCAAAACAGGTATCGTACCTTGAGTGCTTTGCATGAAAACGATGATTCCCAATTTTTCGAGCTCATTTCTTAAGGCCAGTAAACGGTTTGTCTCTTTGATCTTAAGACTCTGCAATCCTTCAAACCGTCCGCCAATCCCTAAAACTGCGCAGGTCGTTATCACGGGTGGCGCAATGTCGGGATAATCAGAGAAATTAAAATAATAACCATCGATTTTCTTCGGGATCCGGGTAAGACGTATCCCATCTTTAAGGTATTCTGTTCTGATACCGAAATCCTGGTAGATGGCAGCAAGAATGGAATCACCCTGCGAACTTTCTTTTCTTAATCCTATTAACTCCAGGTCGACCTTGTCGGCCATTGCGGCCGCTTCGTACCAGAACGATGCAGCCGACCAATCTGCTTCGACTTTTAAATCACATTCCGAATAAGTACCCGGTTTTACAATAATCTGGTGACCGGTCCTTCTGAACCGGGAACCAGAGTGTTCCATCAGTTGAAGGGTCATCTCTATGTATGGACCCGACACAGGTTGCCCTTTCAAATTGATCACAAGGCCATCCGGCAAATATGGAGCGATCATAAGCAGTGCCGAACAAAATTGGCTGCTCACGCCACACTCAATGGACGTCTCTGTCCCCTGCAACGGATATCCCTTGATCAAAAGGGGTGGGTAACCGATCCTTGCCAGATATTCTATATCAGCCCCGAGATTTCTCAAGGCATCCACCAGTATTCCAATGGGCCGTTGTTTCATCCGGTCCGATCCGGTCAGAACCCATCTTCCCGGCTGAAGAGCAAGAAAAGCAGTCATGAACCTCATTACTGTTCCTGCATTACCGGTATTGATTTCCACAACTTTCTTCCTGCTATTCTCCGACGGTAATTCGCTGAGGATCTTTTGTAATAATGCGGTATCATCCGATTCAGATAATCCTCCGATAGGGAAGTCTTTCCCTGATAAAGCCCTGATAATCAACAACCGGTTACTGATGGATTTCGAGGCAGGTAAGATAATCCTTCCTTTGAGTGTCCTGTCCCTCTTATGGATGGTAAAAGTTTTCACCGGTCAAGTTTCTCTTAGATAGTATTCCAGCGATTCTGTTATCTCCTTACGATTACATGATGAATTTATGACAGCTGATCCTATGGATTTAAGTAAAGTGAAATCAATCAAACCGTCTCTGTTCTTCTTATCATGCTCCATGAGCTCAATAAGAATAGGAATATCCTCCCCGGTAAAATGATAATGAGAATAGACCGAATGTAGTAATTTCTTTATTTTCTCTGATTCATTGAAATCCAGACCTTTCTTCATGGCCGAAAGATAACCTTCACATACCATCCCTATGGCAATAGCCTCTCCGTGTAAAAGAGATTTCCGCTCTCCCATCCGCGACAGGGATTCAAATGCGTGACCGATGGTATGACCGAAATTCAGCACCTTCCTTACTCCTTTATCGCGGAAATCTTTTCTGACGATTGAATTTTTAAAGGTGACGGTTTTCGTGATAAATTCCTTCAAGCGGTCATCCGGAACCTGATCTGTTTCCCTGATCGGCATCCGTTTAATTTTATTCCAAAGGACCGGATCGGCAATTAAAGCATATTTGATGATCTCGGCCATTCCGGAGCGAAACTGATCTGCCGGCAGGGTCTTGAGAAATTCCGGAAAAATGAAAACAGCTATGGGAGTATAGAAGAAACCTATCTGATTCTTGACACTTCCGGAGTTAATGGCAGTCTTACCTCCAATAGAAGCATCCACCATACCCATCAGGGTAGTCGGAATATTGATATAGGAAATCCCTCTTTTAAATCCGGCTGCAACAAATCCGCCAAGATCACTGATCACTCCTCCACCCAGATTGATCAGAAGCGTTTTCCGGTCGGCTTTTACTGCAAGCATCTCATTCCAGATGCCGGTTGCCGTTTGAATGTTCTTGTTCAGGTCTCCTGAAGGGATTTCAAGAACCAAGGCATCATCGGGGAGTACCGTTCCTTCTTTCAGAAGGGGAAGACACAGGCGCCCGGTATGTTCATCCACCAGGATGATGATCTTCGAAATTTCCAGACGCTTTGCGCGAAGATAAGCACCAACCGATGTAACCTTTCCCCCACAAACGATTCGGGTTCGCCCGATGGTAACGACTCTGCTGGAAAGATTCATCCTTTCTTTGATTAAATATCAATGTAGAGCAGCCATTAACAGATCAATATCCTGAAAAGGAAGGTTGAATTGTTTACTGATAAAAAGATTCGTGATGACTCCATTGTAAACGTACACTCCATGCCGGACTCCCAGGTCAACCTTTAGAAGGTTTCCGATGCCTCCATTTATCCCCATGTTGAGGATGATCGGGACAAAGATATTGTTCAGTGCCTGCGATGCGGTATGAGGGACTCTGGAAGGGATATTCGGAACACAGTAATGAGTTACCCCGTGCAGTTTATAAACAGGATTGCTATGGCTTGTCGGCCTTGAAGTCTCAAAACAACCTCCCTGATCGATACTGACATCGATGATCAGGGAACCTTCTTTCATCTGTTTGACCATCTCTTCCGTAATGATACAGGGTGTTTTCCCCTCCGGGGAATGGATTGCTCCGATGACTACATCTGCCGATCTCATGGATTCTAGAAGTACCTTAGGATGCAGGATTGAGGTAAAGATTCGCTGACCAAGGTTATTCTGGATACGGCGCAGCCGGTAAATGGAGTTATCAAACACCTTTACGAGCGCCCCGACACCCAACGCAGAACGGGCGGCAAACTCGGCGACCGTACCTGCTCCGATGATAACGACTTCCGACGGACTTATCCCGGTGTATCCTCCGAACATCTTTCCCCTTCCATATTCCGCATGAGCAAGATATTCGGCGGCAATCGATATTGATGTACTCCCGGCAATTTCACTCATGGCACGGGTCACCGCAAGCTGCTTCGTCCTGTCACGGATCATCTCAAATGCCAGAGCTGTAACTTTTTTAGCCAGAAGCCCGCGGAAATAATCCTCTTTCTGCACAGACATCTGGAGCGTGGAAATAACCGTTTGTTTTGGCCTGAGCCAGTTCATCTCTTCCTGGGTCAGTGGACCGACCTTTAAAATAATATCCGCCTTATATACTTCAGAAGCTGATTGCACGATCTGACATCCGGCTTCGCTGTATTCATGGTCGGTGAAATGTGCGGTGATCCCGGCTCCTGCTTCCATGATAACCTGGTGGTCATTCCGGAATAATAGGGCAACCCCGTCGGGAACCAGGGGAATCCTGTTCTCCTGAAGGGAAATTTCCCTGGGAACTCCAATCGTCAGACTGCTGCGCTGACGAACCAGTTCAAGCATCTCTTCCTGGGGCATAAGCCGATCGGCCGGCGACATACGCAAACCGGATGGATGGTTGTCTTCCATACAGGTAAAATTTACACGAAGATACAAAAAATTAGTCGGTAGTCAGTCGTCGGCTTAAGGCAATAGAAATTATTAACATCTAACAGCTCATCCGGAAGAATTCTGCCGGCTAAAAAAACAGGGTCCTGACCCCGTCGGATTCCTCTCTAATGATGACTTTTACTCCATCGGATGGAAGCAGTTTCTCCATCAATTCCGGCCACTCTATGAAGCAATAACTTCCGGAATATAGATAGTCCTCATATCCGATATCATAAACTTCCTCGAGTTTTTTAATGCGGTAAAAATCGAAATGATACAGGGAGGTGCCTTCCGGGGTGATATATTCGTTTATTATGGAATAGGTAGGACTCTGTATGAAGTCTTTTGCTCCCAGCTGCCGGCATATTTCCTTTATAAACGTTGTCTTTCCCGCTCCCATTGCACCGTATAATGCAAAAACCCGGGAATCCGGATAAGATGTCAGCAACTTCTTTGCTGCCGGAATCAGATCAGACCGTGTTTTACAAATACATTTCATTAACCTGTTAATCACTTCTTTTTTAGCGTTATAAAAGGCACCAGCATTTCCTCCATGCTAATCCCTCCATGCTGGAAGGTATTCTTGTAATAATTCGCGTAATAATTGTAGTTGTTAGGATAGGCAAAGAAATCGTTGTTCCGGCAGAAAATATAGGAAGAACTGACATTAACCCTGGGAAGAAAAGCATCTGCAGGATTCCTGATCTCAAAGACTTCATTTTTATCGTACTTCAATGCCCTGCCTATCTTATAACGAAGATTGGTATTAGTATTACGGTCGCCCAGTACTTTTACCGGCGTATCTACGCGAATAGACCCGTGATCGGTCGTAATAACCAGATCAACGTCTTTTTCGGATAGATACCTGAATATCTCCAGTAAGGGCGAATGTTGAAACCAGCTCAGAGTCAGGGAACGATAAGCCTTTTCGTCATCAGCCAGTTCACGGATGATCTCCATTTCTGTACGGGCATGCGAGAGCATGTCAACAAAATTGTAAACGATGAAATTCAATTTATTGACCATCAGGTTCGGCATCAACTCCACCAACTTCTTTCCATAGGTTTGATTTAATACTTTGTAATAGGAATACTTAATATCATACCCGTACCGTTTCAACAACTCCCCGAGCAGTTCCCCCTCATAATTATTCTTGGTACCTTCTTCATCTTCGTTGACCCAGTATTTCGGATATTTCCGTTCAATCTCAGTCGGGAGCAGGCCGGCAAATATTGAATTGCGGGCATACTGGGTGACGGTCGGAAGAATACTGTAATAAATATCCTCCTTGTCAACACGGAAATACTCGTCAAGAATGGGTTGCAGAACTTTCCACTGGTCATAGCGAAGATTATCGATCAGGATAACAAAAAGAGGTTTATCATCGCTTAGGATTGGGAAAATCTTTTCCTTGATCAGATTATGTGATTGTACCGGATGTTCCTTGGTTTGAGAATGGATCCACTCCAAATAATTTTTTTCGACAAACCGGGAAAAAACCTGGTTTGCTTCGTCTTTCTGCATTTTCAAAACCTGGGTCATTCCATCATCACCTGACTGCCCAAGTTTTAATTCCCAGTAGGTAAGTTTCTTATAGACATCTATCCATTCTCCAAAATTCAGCTTGTTGCTGATCTCCATCCCGATGCTCCGGAATTCCTGCTGATACTGAAAATTGGTCTTTTCACTGATGATCTTCTTGTTCTCAAGGTTCTTTTTCAGCGAAAGAAGGATCTGGTTCGGATTGACAGGTTTGATCAGATAATCAGCTATATTCGAGCCAATTGCATCTTCCATTATGATCTCTTCTTCACTTTTTGTGATCATCACGACCGGCAGACTGGGATAATTGCTTTTTATCTTCATCAGAACTTCAATTCCCGACATACCGGGCATCTGTTCATCCAGAAATACTATATCAAAATCTTTGGACTTTACGATTTCCAGTGCTTCATGGCCATTGTTGGAAGTCGTGACCTCATATCCCTTCTCTTCTAAAAAAATGATGTGCGGTTTCAGCAGATCAATCTCATCGTCAACCCATAAAATGTTTACCTTATCCATATCATCCTTTGTTGTTATCTATAATTGTCGTAATATTGCTTTTGCACGCTATATGTCCGATCAATACAAACCGGTTTGAATAAGTCGTACCGGGAGGAACATAAATAGAACAGTTGTCTAATTTCAAACCGTTTCCACATCGGGATATTGTGCATAAAAGAGCTTTTTATATTTCTTTAACAAAGTTACATGTTTTCGATCCAGACCAACAAGCGGAAGATCATCAATGATCCTGTTTATGGGTTCATTACCATTCCCAGCAACCTGGTTTTTGATGTCATGCAACATCCCTATGTGCAACGATTAAGAAGAATAAAGCAATTAGGACTTACCTACTACGTTTATCCTTCCGCACACCATACCCGTTTTCAGCATGCCCTCGGCAGTATGCACCTGATGATTCATGCAATCAGGGTCTTACGGTCTAAAGGGATCGACATTACCGATGAAGAAACCGAAGGGGTCAACCTGGCTATTCTTTTACATGATATCGGGCACGGACCCTTTTCACACACTTTGGAACAATCGATCGTGACTGATCTTTCCCATGAGGACCTGTCAATTTTATTTCTGGAAGCATTGAATGACATATTCGGTTCCGGGCTGAATATCGCTTACCGGATTTTCACCGACAGCTATCCAAAAAAATTCCTGCATCAGCTTGTCTCCAGCCAGCTTGATATGGATAGGCTCGACTACCTTTCGCGCGACAGCTTCTTTACCGGAGTCAATGAAGGAGTCATTAGTACCGACCGCATCATTAACACCCTGACTGTTTCCAACGACGAACTGGTAGTTGAGGGCAAAGGTATTTATTCCATTGAGAAGTTCATCATTGCACGCCGTCTCATGTACTGGCAGGTATATCTTCACCATGCCGTTCTCTCAACCGACATGATGCTGATAAATCTGTTATGCAGGGCAAAATATCTCGGAGAAAAAGGAACGGAACTTTTTGCCACACCGACATTTCAGAAGTTTTTAAGAAACCGGGTCATGAAATCCGACTTCCTCGGAGATAAATCGTGGCTCGACTGTTTTTCCAATCTCGACGACTTCGATATCGTTCCTTCCATTAAAGTATGGTCGGATCATCCAGACCATATACTCTCCAGGCTTTCCCATGACCTGACCAACCGCTTGCTTTTTAGAATGGAAATGCAAAACGAACCATTCGATCCGGCCTATGTAGAAAAAATTCAAAAGCTGACTGCAAAGCAATATCATCTGAAGGAGGAGGAAGTCAAATATTTTGTCAAGCATGACAAGGTGGAGAATAAAGCTTATAACCCAAAGCACGACAAGATAAAAATCCTTTTCGGGAAAGATACTTTATTGGATATTTCCGAAGCTTCAGAACAATTGAATATTGCAGTCCTGCCAACGACGGTCAGTAAATATATACTGGGTTATCCGAAAGATATATATACTACTGAATCAGGTAGTTAAAATTTATTTTACCCCAAATCAATAATTTTGGTAAATTGCACAGTTTTTATCTGCTAAACGATAAACCGATGGAATTTACTGCCGGACAGATCGCCGCTTTGCTGAATGGCATCGTTGAAGGGGATGCTGATGTCAGGGTATCCAATCTATCCAAGATTGAAGAAGGAAAGCCGGGAACCATGACCTTCCTGGCCAATATGAAGTATTCCCATTTTCTTTATACGACCGGGGCTTCGATAGTGGTTGTGAACCACGACTTTATTCCTTTGCACCCGGTTACTGCAACGCTGATCCGGGTTGATGATGCTTACAACGCTTTTGCCGCATTACTGGAAAAGTTTGGTCAGACCCGGGCAGGAAAGAAGACCATTTCGAACCTTGCATTCCTGTCTGAGTCGGCGAAAATCGGGAACGATTGTTCAGTTGGCGAATTCAGTTATATCGGGGAAGATGCTATCATCGGTAATAACGTCACCATCTACCCTCAGGTATATATAGGAAATAAGGTGACCATTGCCGATAATACCGTGATCTACCCGGGAGTCAGGATTTACAGGGATTGTATCATCGGCCGGAATTGTACCCTTCACGCAGGAGTAGTTATTGGTTCCGATGGTTTTGGGTTTGCCCCGCAATCTGATAACAATTACCGGAAAGTTCCTCAGATCGGCAATGTGATCCTCGAAGATGATGTGGAAGTTGGTTCCAACACAACTATTGACCGGGCAACCCTCGGATCGACTATCATCCGGAAAGGAGTCAAGCTTGATAACCTGATCCAGGTAGCACACAATGTTGAAATTGGCGAAAACACCGTAATTGCAGCTCAAACAGGTATTTCAGGATCGACCAGGATCGGGAAGAATTGCCTGATGGGAGGACAGGTAGGCATCGTAGGCCATCTGATCATTGCCGATAACGTAAAAATCGGTGCCCAATCCGGTGTAGAAGGAAATATTCCGGCCGAAGGAGCTATTGTTCTTGGATCCCCGGCTATAGAAGTAATGAAGGCCAGGAAGTCATATATCCACTGGAGGAATTTCGATAACATTGTCCGGAGGCTCAATCATCTGGAAAAGCAGTTTAAAGAAAAATAATCAACATCTTGTTTTAACGACCTTATGAGTGAAAAACAGAAAACGATTAAAAATCCGGTCAGTATCTCCGGCGTTGGGTTACATTCCGGAAAAGAGGTAACCCTGACCTTTAAGCCGGCCCCGGAAAATTATGGTTATAAATTTACCCGGATCGACCTGAATTCAGAACTCCTTGTCGATGCTGATGTTGATAATGTTGTAGACACTTCCCGCGGGACAAGTATCGAACAGGATGGCGTCAGGATCGATACCATAGAACATGTTCTTGCTGCCTTATCGGGACTCGAGATAGATAATGTGCTCGTGGAAATGAATCAGGCAGAGACCCCAATCCTGGATGGAAGCAGCCGGTATTATGTCGAAGCCCTTACAAAAGCTGGAATTATCGAACAGAAAGCCTTGCGAAAATATTTTGAACTCGATCATAACATCGTTTATACCAACCCCGAAAAAAAAGTTGAAATGATTGCTCTTCCTTCTAAAGAGTTCCGGGTCTCGATTATGATCGATTATGAATCCAGAGTCCTTCCTTCTCAAAATGCGACTCTTGATGATATTAAAAATTTTAGTGAAGCTATTTCCACTTGCCGGACTTTTGTTTTCCTTCACGAATTAGAATACCTTCTGAATAACAATCTGATAAAAGGGGGTGATGTCAGTAATGCTATCGTTTTTGTCGACCGGATGATCTCCAGGAAAGAACTGGATCATCTGGCACATTATTTCAATAAACCACGCATTGAAGTTCTGAAAGAGGGTATCTTAAATAATCTGGAGCTCAAATTCCCTAATGAACCGGCTCGTCATAAGTTGCTCGATGTCCTCGGCGACCTTGCCCTGGTAGGAATGCCAGTGAAGGCCCAAATCATTGCTACGCGACCCGGCCATTATTCCAATGTCCAGTTCGCTAAACTCATTAAAAAACATCTCAAACATGAACGGCGGTCGGAACATATCCATAAGTTTGATCTCTCAAAACCTCCCCTTTACGATATCAACCAGATTCAGCAAATCCTTCCGCACCGTCCCCCATTCCTGTTTATTGACAGGATCCAGGAAATGAGCCATGATTATGTGGTCGGTATTAAAAATGTCACCATGAATGAAAGTTTTTTTGTGGGACATTTCCCAGGCAATCCCGTAATGCCCGGTGTGATCCTGATCGAGGCAATGGCCCAGTCGGGAGGAATCCTGGCCCTCAGCACGGTCGATGATCCTCAAAACTATACGACTCTTTTTGCAAAGATTGAAAATGTGAAGTTCCGTCATAAAGTGGTTCCCGGCGATACGGTTGTCTTCTTCAACCAGCTGAGCGCCCCGATCCGGCGCGGTTTGATCAGCATGAAAGGTTATGCCTATGTCAATAATAAAATCGTTATGGAAGCCGATATGATGGCACAAATACAAAGAAAATAGACCAATTATGAATCAGCCACTGGCTTATGTTAATCCTCAGGCTAAGTTAGCCCCTAATGTTGTGATTGAACCTTTTGTATCAATCGATAAAAATGTGGTGATTGAAGAAGGGACCTGGATCGGATCTAATGTCACGATTATGGAAGGCGCCCGCATTGGAAAAAACTGTAAAATCTTTCCCGGTGCAGTGATCTCCGCCATTCCTCAGGACCTGAAATTTTCCGGGGAAGATACTATTGTGAAAATTGGGAATAATGTTACGATCAGGGAATTTGTGACCATCAACCGGGGGACAAAAGCAAGTTATGAAACGGTAATTGGCGATAATGCGCTTATCATGGCATATGCCCATATTGCCCACGACTGTGTAATCGGGAATAATGTGATTATGGCCAATGCATCCATGCTTGCCGGTCACATTTTTATCGACGATTGGGCAATCGTCGGAGGCATGGCCGCCGTACATCAGTTTGTTCATATCGGAGCCCATACCATGGTCTCCGGAGGATCACTGGTCAGGAAAGACGTTCCTCCTTACACAAAAGCCGCTCGCGAACCTTTATCTTATGTCGGGGTGAACTCCATCGGTTTGAGGCGGCGGGGATTCAGTATGGAGGTTATCAACCAGATTCAGAATATTTACCGGGTCATCTATCTTAAAGGGTATAATGTTTCTCAGGCGGTTGAGATCATAGAAGCGGAGTTACCCGCCACTCCTGAGCGGGATGAGATCCTTTCATTTATCGCCAACTCCAGTCGCGGTATCATGAAAGGCTATTCCAAGATTCGTGAAAAATAATCTATGGAGATCCGTCTGGAAAAAATCGGTAAAAGATTCAATGCCGATTGGATATTCAGAAATATCGATTTTATTTTTCCGGATAATTCGGTAACTGCAATTCTCGGACGGAATGGCAGTGGGAAATCTACATTGCTTCAGATTATCTGCGGTAGTCTTTCACCCTCTGCCGGAAAAATTTCCTATCACCATGCCGGCCGCACTGTCGCAGATCACGAGATTTTCCAATATCTGATGCTCGTGGCTCCATACCAGGAACTGATTGAAGAATTCACCCTGAAAGAAGCAATTGAATTTCACTTTCATTTTAAGCCCATATTACCTGGATATAGCATAAGTAAAGCAATAGCTGTGCTGGAATATGAAAAAATAATGAACAAACCTATCCGTCAGCTTTCAACGGGTATGAAACAGCGTGTAAAACTCATGCTGGCCTTGCTGAGTGATGTGCCACTGCTCCTCTTCGATGAACCTTCCATGAATCTTGATTCTTCTGGTACCGAATGGTACCTGAACCGGATTGAGGATCTGGGAAAAAAACGGACCCTGATCATATGCTCAAACCAACACCAGATAGAGTCGAACTTTGCCCAACACAGATTGATGATTGAAAATTACGGATGAATCTTGGGAACTCTTTATCTCAGGTGATTCAGGGATGGGCAACAAAGTAATACTCCTTTTCGGAATAATATAATCCGGTAAACTCCTGCATTGACAGGGAACTTTCTTTTCTCAGGTATTTTCTGAGGGTGGATATTTTCATTTGACATTGATCGGAGATCAATTCATAAACCTCTTCGGGCCGGGTTCCATAAAAATCACTCGCTCCGATTCCGCATTCAAAGATAATGACCGGCCGGCAGCGTTTGATCGTCTCCAATCCTCCCCGCATGACCTGCAATTCAGCGCCTTCAACATCTATCTTGATAAAACCGACAGGGATATCAGAAGGGATGAAATGGTCAAGCATATCTGTTTCGACCGTGATCTCGTTGATCCTTACATCTTTTCCGTCGTACCTGCGTTTTTTTATTCCACTGTAAGCAGGTTCATTTACCACATGCTGAAAACTGGTTGTCCCGGCTTTATCATAAAGGGCTACCGGGTATATTTTGACCAGAAAATCATGAGAATATTTGTTCTTCAGGTACTGATAAAATTCAGGGATCGGTTCAAATCCAATTTTTCTGCCGGAAGGAGAAAAACGAATCATCAGATCGAGTATTTCCCCCCGGTGACATCCAACATCGATGGAATTGGAGTCGGGCAACAGAACCTGTCCCATAATTTTCCGTGTATCGGCGTCATAACGCTGATTTCTTGTCAGGGATATATGAAGTGAATTAAGGAGTTTTTTTATCAATTGCTTCATCAAACAGATTCCGGTCCGGGAAATTATACAAACGGCAGCAAAAATACGATAATTATTCATGAATTTTAACTAATTTTGCAGCCCTTTTAAATCTCAAGAAGATAATTCTTTATGGCAACAACCGCAGATATCAGAAATGGTCTGGTCATCGAGTTCAACAATGATCTCTATTCCGTTGTGGAATTTCAACATGTCAAACCCGGCAAGGGGCCTGCCTTTATCCGGACAAAACTTAAAAGCCTCAAGACAGGTCGTGTCCTCGCCAACACTTTTGATTCAGGTGTAAAGATCGATATCGCACGGGTCGAAAGAAGAAAATATCAATTTTTATATAAAGATGATTCCGGATATCATTTTATGCACACGGAAAATTTTGAGCAAATATTTATTCCGGAAGAGCTGATCAATGCACCACAATTCCTTAAAGAGGGACAGGAAGTGGAGATCTTATTCCATGCGGATACCGAAACTCCTCTTTCCTGTGAACTTCCTCCTTTCGTTGTATTGAAAATCATCTATACGGAACCGGGTCTCAGGGGCAACACCGCAACCAATACACTGAAAGACAGTAAGATTGAAACTGGAGCTCATGTCCGTATACCACTTTTCATCGAGGCGGGCGAACTGATCAGGGTCGACACAAGGAAAGGAGAATATTCCGAACGGGTGAAAGGATAAAAGATGAAGATTCCCGGAATTACACTAAAAAAACTTGCTGAAATTATCGGAGCCCGGATGATCGGTGATCCGGATTCCGTGATTACTGGAATCAATGAGATTCATATGGTGGAAAATGGTGACCTCACCTTTGTGGATCATCCGAAATACTATGACAAAGCTTTAAATTCTTCCGCCACGACCATCCTGATCAACAAAGAAGTCGATTGTCCCCTGGGAAAATCCCTTTTGATTCATGATAAGCCTTTCGACACCTATGTTTCGCTGGTCACAAGATTTCATCCTTTTGAAAAAGCCCACAGGGCCATTAGTCCTTCTGCCAGTATCGGAGAAGGCACTATCCTTCAGCCGGGAGTCTTCATTGGGAACCATGTAAAAATTGGAAGGAATTGTCTGATCCATTCTAATGTAAGTATTTACGACCATACCACAATAGGTGATAATGTGATCATTCATGCCAATTCGGTTCTCGGGGCCGATGCCTATTATTTTCAGCGCCGTCCGGAAGGCTGGAAGAAACTTGAATCATGTGGACGAACCGTCATTGGAGATGATGTAGAGATCGGTGCCCTGTCTTCCATTGATGCAGGCGTCTCGGGAGATACCATTATCTCATCGGGTACAAAAATGGATAATCATGTGCAGGTCGGACACGACACTTTTATAGGGAAGAATTGCCTTATCGGATCTCATTGTGCCATTGCAGGGGTTACCCGTATTGAAGATGATGTCATCCTTTGGGCTCGTGTCTCGGTCAACAAAGATCTGACCATTGGGAAAAAAGCCATTGTGCTTGCCCTGACAGGGGTTGATAAATCGCTGGCGGGAGGTAAGACTTATTGGGGAATACCTGTCGGTGAAGCGCAGAAAAAATGGAGGGAACTCGTCGCACTTAGACAACTTCCGGAATTTCTTACAAAGATGTAATTGTCTGTACGGAATTTTTTTACCCGCTAACCCAACCTCTGCTTCTGTTCGATGGAGGTAACTTCCGGCTTTTTTAATGAATAGATATCAAGGGCAACAATGATTGCCATAAATCCCCAGACAGGTACAGAGGCTTTATCCGTATCCAGGAAATTGTTCATAATACCATGGATAAAGTAGGTCATCAGTCCCAGTAATGCTGCAAAACAGAGAACCCTGACTTCCCGGTCTTTTGAATTCCGGTAAACCTTCATTGCCGTAATAATCATGGTCATTACCAACGCAACAATGATGAGTAAGGCCGGTATTCCCTGTTCTGCCAGCGGACCGATATATTCACTGTGTGCATTACCACGGTCACCGGCATTGGTACTGATCAGGGTCTTCTCTCCCGACCGTTGATAAGGAGCATACGAAAATTGATAAGTTCCGGGACCAAACCCAAAAACCGGACGCTCTTCAAACATCCGCAATGCCGACTGCCAGCGATTGATCCTTTCAAGGTTCGAATTGTCGGTCGAAATATTTGAAATGGAGCGAACATGTTCAAGAAAGTTAGCCGAAGACCCTTGCTTATTCTTTTCAAGACGGTCAAGAATCTGAAATTGAAAAATATAGAACAGTACTCCAAGAATAACTGTCGTAACCGCGATCCACTTGAATTTTATTTTAAATATAACGATTAAAAAGATAATCAGCGCCATCGCCAGACTAACCCAGGCAGCACGGCAAAAAGAGAGGTAGAGTGCTATGAATAGAATTACCAGTACAACGAAAGCGAAGAACTGGGTTGTCTTTGAATATACCTTACTGAAGGAGAAAGCGAAGAAAAAGGGAATATACATTGAAAGAATAGCGCCATAAGCAGTGTGATCATTATAAAAAGGATCCATGACCCAGTGGCCTGCTTCCTCATCAAAAGCCCATAGGGAGTGTTGGTAAGTGGTATAAAAGATCACGATAACTAAACCAATGGCATATAGCCAGATAAATAACCGGATATTCCGGATGTGCTTGAAAAGATGTACTCCGAAAATATAAAACGGAATCACAAACCAAAGTCGGGAGAGTAAAAATTTAAATGAAACCAATGGAATCTGACTGGTAAGGCTCGTAACAAAGATCCAGCATAACTGTATAATGATGATGATAGTAAGGGGGTGCTTCCACAATTGCTTATCGAAGGTATTGTCGAACAATAACTTCAGAATAAACATGATCAGCACTCCGAACATCAGAGGTTCTGTGGGAAGTGAAATACTCACCCCAAATTCGAACTGGCTTATGTTTATGGCGAGAGGGGTCAATAAGGTGATAAGCAACAGGATCTTGTCGAGGGAATAAAAATAGAGATAAAGAATTACCATCAGGACCGGAAGCAGCAGCAGCAAATAGATCTCCCGGTATACAAGATAACAATTAAGCCCAATAAATATCGCACAAAGAAAATAGAGTAATGTATATTTAACATTACTGCCGTAAAAGTAACTCTTTATTTCAGCAATCTTATCCTTCATGTTTTTCCTCAGATAACCGACGGAATCGATGGTTTTCAATAATTCCGATAATCAGCAGGGCCAGGAAAAATGCACCCAGGGTGGAAACTGTCACGATCAGCCAACGGATCGGGTAAGCTTTTTTATCGGCCGGAAAAGGTTTGCTGAGTAAATTCACATAGGTATAGTTCCGGTTATAATCAAGCAAGGCGCGGTCTGCATCCAGCTTTATGATACTATATTGATCTGATTCGGCACGGATCATTTCCGCAAGCAGTAACATCTCCGCCCCGTTTTCCTCCATATTCTTCTTAAGGACTTTTGCTTCGGCCGAACGAACCGCCCCCCCGCCGGTGTTTAAGTATGCGCGGGTCACTTCACGTGTTTGCGCTTCATACTCCAGAAGTCCGAACTTCATTCCCAATTCTGTCGCACGCGCTTTAAGTGAATCAAGATAGGCCTTCTTTCTTGATAGAACATAATTGTAGTTGATGACAACTTCATTGAATTTTTCTTTATGTAACGTGCGTATCTTGATGTTATAAAATTCCATCAGTGCATTAACCATTCCGCAGGCAACCTGGGGATCGGGATCCCATACCTCGATCTGGACAGCCTCATAAGGAGTCTTTGAGATTTTTACCCTCTGATTATAGACCCACAGAAGCGTACTCTGGAAAAAACGGTAATTGGAGTCGATACTCCAGTGTCTTGCCAGATCGAATTTTTTTACCACACTGTCACGAATATCCCTTGATTGAAATATCTGAACCGATTGCTCTGTCTCATTTTCATCGGAATAGGGAAAAATATTTGATGGGTAGAGCAATGCGTCGGATTTATATAGGGGTGTGATAACAACCGGGCTTGAAAAGAAAATTGAAAGCAGAATCGCAACCACAATGACAATAGCAAGTTGGATCTTCCACTTGATGAGGATGTCAATTATTCGTTTGCTGTTAAAAAAATTATCCATGGGATTGATATTTAATCGTTACCTGTTGCAAATGAAGTATGAAATACTATGATTGTTCAAGTTGAAATTTTTTATGGGCATTATAGCTGGAAATCTTATCCATCACCATGATCACAATGATCGCTAAGAATAAGGCTGTGAATGTCGATACTGAGATGATCAGCCACCTGATGGGATAAGATTTCCGTTCTGCCTTATAGGCATCGCTGACGATGAATTTCTGTGGCAGGTTTTCCTCTGCATCAACCTTAGCCTCTTTATACTTTGCCTGAAGCAAAGTCAGCTGTTCGGTTTTAAATTCCAGCGAATTCTTCAGAGACATATAAATACCTCCGTACTTACCAAGAACATCAAGTTTTTTCTGTAATGCAGCCTGTGCGGTCCTGTTCCCATTCATTATGGCGATGGCCATTTGCTGGTTCAGCACCTGCGACTGGTACTCAACATCATTTACACCAAGACCGCCTATCTTGATCAGGGAATCAACGATCTCATTGACTTCCGCCTGTAAGGTCTTATACTCGGATTCTACGACCCTGAAACCAGCGACAGAACGCTGACGTTGCATTTCATTCTTGGTCGAGTCGAGCAGGGTGGCGATCGTGTTGGCTATATCGGCTGCCAACTGCGGATCTTCATCATATACTGAGATCTGAACCGCCATGTACTCTGTCCTTCGAAAACTAATGTTATTTTCATATTCCCTGAACAGCTTCGAGAATTTTATTTTCGAGGTACTATCAATTCCGTAGTGATCAAGTAAATTAAATTTTCTTATTACTTTATCACGGATCTTATTCGAGTTCAGAATCTGAAGCAACTGCTCCGCTTGTTCATCTTCTCCAAAAGCCGTGAGGTCTTCATTCTTCCCGGTTTTCTCTCCTAACAACGCTTTAGAAATGGAACTGGAACCTGCCGGATAGAGAATAACAGTCGACTTGAACTTCGGTGTGATAAACCAGGGTAATGAAAAAAACCAGGAACCGATAATGGCTGTAATCATTACAATAAATAACGGTTTACGCCATTTATAAAGGAAAATTATCAAATTGGAGGAATCAAATTCCTTACTCCTTATTTTTTCTTCAGACATATCAAAAACATCAATTATTATTACTGTAAAATATCCTTACAAACACTGTTGAAAACTGTGGATGATAAAACCGGATATTTCATGTGACCATTAATAATCTAAATTATTAACACATGATTAAATTTTGTCAAAGGTAGCTAATTATACGAAATGTCCAAAGGGAAGTTACATGCAAAGCCAATGTTATGCTCAATCTCCACGAAGAATTCCAAGGAGGGATTTGAAATTAAGCAAGCGAAGAATGCCGGCAAGAAGAAATGAACAGACCAGCATGAGGGTAAAATTCGCTATCCAGGAGATATTTGGAGGAACAAAACCAATATGGAGTACGATCTGCTTCGATAGCAAATTGAATGCAATAACCCCCGCGATGAACAGGAATAAGGTAAAAAGATATTTATAGTTGACCTTAAACTTAAAGATAAACTGAACGATAATTACATGCAAGATTGCCGTTGCAAACTGGGTAGTGAGGGCGGAAATTGCAGACCCGACCGACCATAGCCTCGGAACAAGAATAAGATTGAGACTCAGGTTGATGACCACACCGCACAGGGCGATAATATTAAGAATTTTTAGATTCCCGTTCGAAGTCAGGAGGGTTGAAAAAATATAGGAAGTCGAGATCGCGATAAAACTCATGATAAGTAAGGAGAAAACTGTGCTGGAAGCTTCAATGTGTTTCACATACAGCAATGTCATCAACTCCCTGCTGTAGAACAGGCAACTGATCGATACAACCACGGCAAGGGTGATAATCATCGTGAAGGAGAGTTTCAGCATCTTCTCAATAGACTCCTTATGCTTCAACATCTTTGAAAATATCGGTAACAGAAGAACGGCAAAAAGATAAGCGATCATATTCGCTGCATCCAGAATACGGAAACCGGAAGCATAGATATCGGCTTGTTGAGGTCCCACGTCCTCTGGTAACAGCAATCCAAGCATGACCGGGTCCAACCTGCTGTTGAAAGTCATCAGGAGGACCAATAAAGCATACGGGAAACTTTTTTTGATGATGAGAAGGATAAAAGGCCAACTCCAGGAGAGTTTCTTGAATTCCGATTTTTTAACAACGATGAAAAACGCCACCAGGGCAGTGATCACATAGGCTGCCGTTTGGGAATAGACAAACCACATGATTTGAAACGGAGTGGAAGTAACATTTCCCCAGATCAGGATCCCGCAGAAGATGATCATAAGAAAACGGTCCAAAACGGAAAGGAAACTATCGGTGCGGAAATATAGTAATCCCGAAATGTTTGATCGTAGATAGAGAATAAATGAGATTAAAAACTGGTTGAGACACAAGATGGATAGCATGCGAAGTTTGTCACCGTTGAATTTCATGATAATGGCGACCCCAAAGGTAACCACGACATAAAAAATAGCCAGTAACATCTTCAGGACAAGAATTCCGGAGAAATGTTTGTTCAGCAGATGATGATTCTGGGCAATGTTCCGGTTGTTGAAATTCGTGACACCCAGATCAAGCAGAATATTGAAAAGAAATGAAAAATTGAAAATGATAAAATAAAAACCATAATCCCCAACATTAACAATATTCTGCACGGTCCTGTCAATTCCGAAAACCCAAAAAGGTTTGATCAGAAGGTTAAGAAAAAGAAGTAAACCAAGGTTGGTTAGGAATTTCCGCTGCATAAGGGAAAAAGATTCAAAAAATATTCTGATATTTGCCACAAAGTTAAAAAAATTGATGGAGATTGCGGTTAACACTCGATTGCTTATCCAGAATAAACTCGAAGGAATCGGCTGGTTCACTTTTGAATCATTCAAGCGAATAACTACCCAGCATCCCGAACATCATTTTTACTTTATTTTTGACCGGGAATATGATCCGGATTTTATTTTTTCTGATAATATCACGCCCATAATCCAGTTTCCCCAAGCCAGACACCCGGTTCTTTATTATACCTGGTTCGAAGTTGCATTACCCAGACTGTTCGACAGATTAAAACCTGATCTCTTTATCTCTCCCGATGGATTTCTGTCGCTGAAGAGCAAAGTAAAATCAATGGCTGTCTTTCATGATCTGAATTTCGAGCACTATCCCGAGGATATCCCTTTCTGGACAAGGCGATTCTATAAATCCTATTTCCCGAAATATGCACAGAAGGCGGTCAGAATAGCAACGGTTTCGGCGTTCTCAAAAGAAGATATTGTCAAACAATACCATGTTGATGCCGGCAAAATCGATATTGTATATGATGGCGCCAGCGATGCTTTCCATCCTCTCACGGAAGCCGAAAAAAATACGGTCCGTCTGCAATATACCAAGGGACATCCGTACTTTATTTTTATCGGATCACTCCATCCCCGTAAAAATCTGGTCAATCTTTTCAAGGCTTTTGACCTGTTTAAAAAATCAACTCCATCCGATATCAAACTTCTGATCGTCGGGGCAAAGAAATGGTGGACCTATGATATCGATATTGCGTACAACCGGATGAATTTTTCAGATGATGTAATCTTTACCGGGAGACTGGAGATGGATGAACTCACAAAGGTTCTCGGTTCTGCACTTGCACTGACTTATATCTCTTATTTTGAAGGATTTGGAATTCCAATTATTGAAGCGTACCACTGTGACATACCGGTCATTACATCCAATGTCACATCAATGCCTGAGGTAGCCGCCGATGCGGCAATTCAGATTAATCCATTTAGCCCTGAATCAATTGCTGAAGCTCTGTATAAAGTCTCCCAATACGAAAGCCTCCGTAATGACCTGATCACCCGCGGAAGACGGAGAAAAGACCTGTTTTCCTGGCAACAGACTGCCGACCGGCTCTGGGAATCCATAGAAAAAGCTGTAAAATCCTGATCCTACATGAACATTCTCTTGCTCGGATCGGGTGGAAGGGAACATGCGCTGGCCTGGAAACTCTCGCAAAGTAAAAACCTTGACGCCCTGTTTATCGCTCCCGGAAATGCCGGAACATCACGTTTGGGAAAGAATATCCCGATCTCTCCCAATGATTTTCCCGGTATCCGAACCCTGGTATTAGAACATAACATCAATATGGTTATTGTAGGTCCGGAAGATCCGCTGGTCAATGGGATTCATGATTTTTTCAGAAACGATCCCGATCTGATGAAAGTACCGGTGATTGGTCCCTTGAGGGCTGCTGCTCAACTCGAAGGAAGTAAAAATTTTGCCAAGCATTTCATGAAAAAATATGCAATTCCGACAGCTGACTACCAGACCTTTGACTGCGGATCAGTTGAAGACGGGATCGCTTTTCTGAAAAACCTCCAACCACCTTATGTCTTAAAAGCCGACGGACTTGCGGCCGGGAAAGGGGTCATCATCTGTCCGACACTCGATGAAGCCATCCGTGAATTCTGTGATATGCTCCGGAACTCAAAATTCGGAAAAGCTTCTCAAAAAGTGGTTATCGAAGAATTTCTGTCGGGAACGGAAATTTCTGTCTTCATTATTACCGACGGAATTTCCTACAAGATTCTCCCGGAAGCAAAAGATTATAAAAAAATCTGGGAGGGAGACCGGGGACCAAATACCGGAGGAATGGGTTCTGTTTCACCGGTTCCTTTCGCAGATAACATCTTCTTTGATAAAGTCGAGTCACGGATTATCAAACCCACTATTGAGGGACTCCGGAAAGAGGGAATTGAATACAGCGGATTTATTTTCTTTGGTTTAATGAATGTGGGAGGAGATCCTTACATGATCGAATATAACTGCCGAATGGGAGATCCCGAAGCCGAATCGATCCTTCCCCGCATCAGGAACGACCTGGTTGACCTGCTCACAGCCGTTGGCTACCGGAAACTTGAAAATGAATCGATTGACATTGACCCCAGATTTACCGCTACCGTTATGATGGTATCCAAAGGATACCCGGATCATTATGAGAAAGGAAAAATAATTCATAATGAGGAAATGGTGACCGGCAGCATGGTTTTCCATTCCGGAACTGCATTTCATCCGGAGAATGGCCAGTTGATCACCGCAGGGGGAAGGGTGTTAGCCATCACATCTTTTGGAAACACGCTGAATGAGGCTTTAAACCAATCATATCAAAACGCTGAAATGATCTGTTTTGAAGGAAAATACATCCGTCGTGATATTGGGTCCGACCTTTGAACTCACTATACCATTCTTTAATCCTTACCGGTGTTCATAAAATTCTTTAAATCGGGCTTTTTTTCGCAATTTCTTGCGATTGTGATAATCGGTATTTCACTATGGTCAAGAGCATTTATTGAACCTCCTTCCTTGCCCCGGCCCTATGGTCCGGCGCCACTGTATTCGGCACTCTACGATGGGTTGATTACCCTTCCGCACGTTGCGGTCATCTTAGGTTTTTTACTGGTTCTTATTGAGATGTACTGGCTGAATCTTATGCTTAACAAACATGAATTGGTTCTGAAGAATTCTACGCTGGCAGCATTGGCTTTTATTATACTCATGAGCTTTTACCCGGAGCTTTTGATTCTGAACCCGGTTAACATTACCGTTCTCTTTCTCATCGTCGTAATGCATAACCTGTTGATATCTTATAAGAAGCCGGAACATCTTGATCGGACGTTTGCAGCCGGATTTTTCATCTCCGTTGCATCCATGTTCTATTTTCCATTTATTCTCTGGATCGGAGCGATCCCCGTCAGCTTTCTTCTTTTCCGTTCGGGAAAATGGAGGCAATGGCTGAGTTGTTTTATAGGACTGCTGACTCCTTATCTGTACCTTGCTGCAGTTTATTTCTGGTTTGATGTATTGCCCCTGAAAATAAACGATTATATCCTTTTTATACAACAGGTTTTTGTTTTTCCAATCCCGGTTCAGACTGATTTTTGGATTCTGATAGGACTAACGCTGGTCTTTTCCGTTTATGCACTCCTTACTTTTAAAAGCGGACCTGTTGAAAAAACCGCCGAAGTGCGAGCAAAGATAAATATGTTTCTCTGGATCCTTATTTTTTGTGTTCTCTCATTCATTTTTTCCGGGACAATGGCAATTTACCATCCGGTGCTTGCCAATCCTGCTTTTGCTCTTATCGTTGCAAGTTCACTGATGGCAATAAAAAAACCAGCGTTCATGGAATGGTTACTGGTCATCTTTTTTCTAATGATCCTGGTTAATAACCTGATGATTCATCAATTGATCCCGTCACTCATCCCATGATATTCTGATGCTGCTGAATCAATATACCGATACATTGACTGAAGCGGGATGTGATGAAGCCGGAAGAGGTTGTCTTGCCGGCCCTGTCTATGCCGCTGCAGTCGTCTTACCAAAAGGTTACAGGAATGATATGCTGAATGATTCGAAGAAGCTCACCGCGAAACAACGAAATACACTCCGGCCGGTCATTGAATCAGAAGCCATCTCGTGGGCTGTAGCCAGTGTCGGTGCAGCCCAAATTGATGAAATAAACATACTCAGGGCTTCCTTTCTTGCCATGCATCTTTCAATTGACCAACTTACCTGCCGGCCTGAACTCATGCTGATCGACGGGAACAGGTTTACCCGATATAAAGAAATACCACATATCTGTATCGTCAAGGGCGATGGAATTTATCTTTCAATTGCAGCTGCTTCCATTCTGGCTAAAACACACCGTGATGAATATATGGAACGGTTGCATGAACAATTTCCTGATTATGACTGGATACATAATAAAGGTTACCCGTCAAAAAACCATAGAAATGCAATTGCCAGGACAGGTATAACCATTTACCACCGAAAGAGCTTCAGACTGGCCGAACAGTTAAAACTCCCTTTCTGAGCTGTCATCTTCAACCATTTATTATCGATAATCTATGATCCTTTTTACCTATCTTTGACCCGGGAATATTCAGGGAAATCATTAATGAAAACAGTTCGCATAACTTTCTTTTCGCTGGCTGCAATACTGATGTTGGCCGGATTTTCCTACGCGGGTTACATGCTATATCAAAAACTCAGGCGTCCTGCCGATTCTCCTTTTAATGCTATCCCCGAGAATACAGCGCTGATCCTGAAATTCAATAAAGCCGAAACCCTTTGGGAAGACCTCAACCGGTCAAATCTTCTTTGGAAAGAATTGACCAGATTTCCAGGGATCAGCGCCGTCCGGGATGAAATTCTGGTTCTTGATTCGGCAAGACGGAAAAACACCACCATCAATGAAATCCTGCAGCAATATAACCTGATTATCGCGATAACGGTTAGCGGACGAACGACATTTGGCGCCCTTTACCTTACTCAGGTCCATGGGTCGGATCCCGAGTCAAGTATCATGGAATTCATAAAGAAAATAACCGATACAAAATCAAGTATCAGCGAATCACCTTATGCCGAAACCCGGATCCATCGTATCCAGACTCAGGAAGATAAAGATCCTTATTATTTTGCCATACTGAAAGGTGTCTTTATCGGTAGTTTCCGCCTTGAACTTGTTAAAAGAGCTATCGATCGTCTGTCGTTGAATTCTCCGGCCCTGACATCATCCGGATTCCAGAAAGTCGAATCCACTACAGGAAAAAAAGCGGATGCCAATATCTATATCAACTACCGTTATTTGTCACTTGTCCTCTCGAAAGTTACCCGCGACGACCATCTTACGTCCTTATTGAGAGTGGCAAGGTTCGCCGACTGGAGCGGACTCGACCTCATTATCAAGAAAGATGAACTCATCCTCAACGGATATACCGTTGCCCCGGATTCCAACCTTCATTTTTTATCTCTTTTTTCAGACCAGGATCCTCAAAAAGTCGAGATCACTTCAGTAATCCCCACTTCCGTTTCCTATTTTACCTTTTATGGATGGCAAGATCCGGCCGAATATATGCGAAGAATCGTAGAACGTACCCTCAGAAATGAAAATTACACGGCTGAAACCAGTGCACTTCCTGGATTTCCCGGACAACCTCCCATCGATCTCATCCGGTTCTTTCAATCATGGATAGGGAACCAGGCATGTACTTTTCTGATTGAAAGTGAAGATCCGCCTCAGAGTCAATTATCCTTTGCGGCTTTTAAAACTATTGATTCATCCCTGACAAGAAATTCCTTGCTCGCTCTAGCCGATACACTCGGTTTAAAGACCGACTCAACGGCCTATAAGGGCCACAAGATCTTCGGTCTTTATACTCCTCCTTTTCTACCAATGCTTTTCGGAGAGTTGTTCAATAAAACTGAGACAAAGTATTGTCTCTTTCTGAAAGATTATCTGATTTTTGGTAGTGACCGTAAGTCGCTGGAATATCTGGTTGACGCATTTCTTACCGATTACACCCTTGATAAAAGCAAAGACTACGAAGATTTTTCAGCTGATATTCCGGATAAAGCTAATATTTATTTCTATTTCAATACAAGGAATTCGATTCCGGTACTGAAAGAACTAGTAAGCGACGAGATGAATGCGCAGATGAACCCGATAATGGATAGCATCAAGAAATTTGAATCGGTTGCTTTTCAATTTAACAATCAGGAAGGGCTTTTCTACTCCACTTTCTTCCTTCGTTTCAATCCAAACCAGAATCAGGAAGGTCCCCTTCAATGGAAAGCAGCACTCGATACGACCGTTCAGGGCTCACCTGAAATTATTACTTCTCCCGGTGGGAATTATGTAGTGGCGTCCGATATTTCAAACAATGTGTATCGTATTAATCCTGACGGACATATTTGCTGGAAGATCCCGGTCATTGGAAAAATATTGGGAAAAATACATCCTATCAGGTTGAATGGCCATGATTCCCTCTTCCTCCTGTTTAATACCAGTACCCATCTGTACCTGATACGGTCTGATGGCGAATTCTTCGAACGATTCCCTATGCGGTTTCCTACTCATGTCACGAATGGACTGACACTCCTTGATTTTAATAAGACCCGTGACTATCAATTCCTGGTTGCATTCCAGGATAATCATGTTTACAGGTTTACATTGAAGGGGACCTCTGTCACAGGCTGGGAAAGACCCGGCCTGGATGAAGAGATCTCACAACCTGTGAAACATGTTGCCTATAATCGTACCGACTTTCTGGTCATCTCGGGTAACAAGGGGAACGCGATGATCACCGATAGGAACGGCAACCCTAAGATCAAGCTCAGTCCCAATTTTCAACATTCATCAAATTCCGGTTTCTTTATCAATAAAACGACTAGGAAAGCTCTTCTTGTGACATCGGGTCCGGATGGGAAGCTGCAATTTATTCATGAAAATGGGAGAACTTCCGAAGTAACGTTGAATATCTTCAGCCCTGCACATTATTTCTTTTATGAAGATATCAATGGGAACGGATCCTCCGAATTTATCTTTTTTGATAAAAGCAACCTGTATTATTATGACAAATCATACAAGTTGATATATTCATATAGTTTACGCAGGGAAATCCTGACCCCTCCTTTTGTAATCAAAACGCCCGAAAATAAAGTATTATTCGGGATGGTTGCTCCGGAAACAAATGAATTATTCCTCTTTAACCGGTATGGGTACCAGGAACTTGAACCAGGAATCCGGGGTAATACACCTTTTCAGATAGGACATGTCGGCTCCGGAGAGATCATGAATCTCGTAGTGGGATCCGGAAAATATATAAAAAACTACAGGCTAACGAAGTATTAGGGTGGTTCCCGGTAATGGGTCTGCACCCGGGGAGAGGTGATTGCGTCTCTGAAGCATCTTCAATTTTATTCCATATACTTGAGAGATCTGGTGAATTGTTTCCCCTGCCTTAACGGTATGTGCTTTGGAAGACGATCTTCTTCGTTTGGGTTCAAGATATATGATCTGTCCCTCAGTAATCACCGGATGTTTAGGCAGATCATTATACTTAATCAGGCGATTCACTGAAATATCAAAATCTCCCGATATCGATTCGATATAATCTCCAGCCCGGGTCACTGTCAATTGTAATTCATTATTAATATAAAGCTTCCGGTGATTAGGACCTTCTCCTACCATCTCGAACCGGCTTAACCATCCGGGTTTTGACAGGTCGTCGATAAGACTATCGCCAAAAACTTCCTGATAATTACCACGATCGAATCTGAATAATCCATAATTCTCGATGGTCTTGATCAGTAGTTCAGCATACTTTGGATTGGTCGCATATCCTGCCGATTTCAGACCTTTTGCCCAACCCCGGTAATCATCAACATCCAGGTCAAAAAGAGGCTGATACCGATCACGCCGGGTGAGAAAATAGGAATGATCGCGAAATGACTCTTCCGGATCTTCATACTTGCGAAAGCATTCATTGGGAGCGTCATCATCCTGATAATAGGTTTGTCCAGACCAGTCTTTATGACATTTGATCCCGAAATGGTTGTTAGCTAAGGTGGCCAACTCGCTCTGCCCGGCATTCGATTCGATGATTCCCTGAGCCAGGGTTATACTGGCCGGGATCCGGTACAACATCATCTCTTTAATGGCTATATCGCTGAATCGCTGGATATAGTCCTTCACCTGTGTGCTGTAATCAGTTTTCTGTCCCTTTACCGGACCTTGAATAACGACGAATATTAAAACCCATAAATGCCGGTAACGCATCATATTTTCCCTTTTTAGCTATTTCCTTTTGACCTTTTCACTAATTCCCTGAACCTGTTACCCCTTTCTTCAAAATTATTGAATTCATCATAACTGGCAGCGGCCGGAGAGAGAAGACAGACAGATCCGGGCCTGGTTTCCCGGAAGGCAATATCGCAAAAATCATCAAACCGGTTAATCATAAACACGCTCTTCGCGGATGGAGATATTTTTGTTAGTTCATCGCCGATACGGCGTCCGGCTGCTCCGACCAGGATAAGATTACGGACCGCTGAAGTCTTGAGGAACCTTGCCAACTGAGAATAATCGATGCCACGGTCGAATCCACCGGCGATCAGGGTGTCAACGCCTGGAATCGCTTTGACCGCTTCAATGCATGCTTCCGGAATAGTGGCAATGGAATCATTATAAAAATGAATGTGGCGGAATTCTCCGACATATTCAAGGCGGTGCTCCAGTCCTTTAAAGGTAGCAATGCCTTCTCCAATCACCTCTTCCGGAATTTCCATGATCATGCATGCGGTGACAGAGGCCAGGATATTCTTAAGGTTATGTTCCCCTTTAAGGAAACGATCCTGGTGGATTTTCCAGACTGGTCTCTCAACCATTCCATCGGAAAAACAGATCCAATCCTTTTGAAGGTAACCTCCTGCTTTAAGATTTTTCTCCAGGGAAAACGGGAGGAACTGAATTTTCCCGGAATAATCAGCGACATTCCTGGTTACCAAGGGATCATCATCATTGTATATAAGAAAATCCCTCCCATCCTGGTATCTTGCAATGTTCAGTTTCGCTTTCTGATATGCTTCATACGAAAGATAGGCATCGAGATGTTCCTGGAAGAGATTCAGAAGGATGGAAATATGCGGAGAACGGGTGATATATTCGAGCTGGTGGGAGGATAGTTCAAAGACAACGGAAGTCGAAGGACTCATCAATTCTGAAAAATGAAATGCCGGATTACCGATATTTCCGACCAGGAAGGCATCTTTTTCCGCTGTTTTCAAAATATGATAGATCAGGGAGGCGGTGGTACTTTTTCCCTTGGTCCCGGTAACACCAACGACCTGCGGAGCAAAGGCCTGAAGAAAAAGATCAGTCTGCGAAGTGATTTTTCCGGATGAGATACCTGGCTTCAGATTCCAGACCGGGATCCCGGGTGACCGGAAAATGACATCAAAGTCATTGGCATTTTTCAGGTAATCATCCCCAAGAAGTAACCGTACGTTCTTATCTCCCGCGATAAGTGCGGAATTCTTAACGCCAGGGTTCTTATCTGCAATGGTAATTATTTTTCCGGGGAAGATCTTACGTAAAAGATTATAGGAAGATTGTCCCTCTCTGCCGAAACCCATCAGAAGGATTGATTTGCTTTTGCATTTTTTCCGGATCAGATCAACCATTCAGCGCAGATTTTATTATCCGGAATAAATCTTCCGGAACATAGTGATGGAGATCCAAAGAGGTGAGCATGGAATGAAAATCGACATTCCGGTATTGCCTATAGGTGGGCAGGGTATGGTAATAGTCGAGTAATCGTGGCAAACGGCATGTACCGTACTGCCTTATCAATTCGCATAAAGCCAGGTTTACCTCTTTGACGGTTCCGACACAATCAAAAGGTTTTTCAGACGCCACTCCGGTCAGCTGGTCAAGGACAGGCTGTAATTCAAGATCATCAAAAATATCCTTTCCATAGATAGCCTTAAGCTTTTCAGGAGAAAGAAATGGTGACAGGATGATATAGGTAAAAACGCATTTGGGACACTTTCCGCACCAGGCATTGATCCTGCTGCCAGCATTACAGCTTCTGAAGACCGGGTGGTATTTTGGGAATCCTGCAAAGAGACGGGCTATTTGTAATTCGTTCAACGGACGTAAAAAGCTGAAATAGTTAATATCCGGAGTGATGTAACGACGTAAATAATCTCTGAAATCCGATTCAAAATAAAAACTCTTCGAATACTGATGGTTGATATTTGTATTTTCAATCGTCGATTCGTTTGCGCTGGATTCATTCGATAATGCAATGCTTTTTTTGCCCGCCAGGATGGCAGCAAGAACTGAAAGAAATGCCAGAAGGGCTGAGAACGGGGTATGTCCGTTAAGGAATCCCTGTTCATTCAATTCAAGTAATTTCGGATCAAGGGTACGTTTGATCTCAATGAATCCTGCATCATTCAGATCACTCTGGCAAACAGTATCAAGGCTTGCTCCGCGAGGATTTACTATCAGGGGTATGATACCTGATTTGGAAGCGAGCAATTCAAGGGTCACGGCCGAATCTTTTCCGCCGCCCACCGGAATAATTATTCCGCTACCGTCACAGATCCTCTGACTGCTGAATTTTTTTTCCGAAAGAAATTCAAGATTCATAAACGATTCCTGGGAGGTACAGATAGAGTTCAGATAGAAAAATTCGCCCAGTCCATTAAAATAACACTGCTTCCACCAAACCACCTGATCCGGTTCAAGAAAACCTGGTCTGATCCGGATGACCGGGGAACAGGAGGCCTTCCAATAGCTGATCATTTCGATCATTCCGATATTAAAAACGATGTTTGGAAGCAACCCGAGAATTTTCTGATCGCGAAGGAACCATGATTTACGGGGTATGAACAGACAAGGATGAAAGTGGATCTCGTCGGAAAGATTGAAAAAAAACTCAATCTCCAACCCCTTATCGGATAACGAAAAAGAAAAATCCCTGTATTCAAAGAACGGATACCTGGCTCTGAAATCAAGAAATTTTTGCTGATGATTTGACTTCGACATGAATTGGTATTAAATTTGTCTCAACCGCTGACAAATTTAATAAATTTGAAGGAACACCATGGGAACTCCGATTCTTAAACCAAAACAGGGAATAATCTTGATCTCGGAACCCTCCTTGCGTGATTTTTATTTCCGCCAGTCGATCGTATTACTTGCAGAACACAATGAGGATGGATCATTCGGAGTGATCATCAACAAACCGATTGAATCCCAGGTGAACGATATCATCAAAGACTTTCCCGATTTCGACTTACCTGTATATCTGGGTGGACCTGTCAAGACCGACAGTATCTTTTTCATTCATACTGCAAGAAACATTGAACATTCCCTTAGAATTATCGATGGTCTTTATTGGGGAGGAAATATTGACACTATCAAACAGATGATCCGGGATAAAGAACTGAGTGAAGACAGTATCCGGTTCTTTGTCGGTTACTCCGGATGGGATCCAAATCAGCTGGACCGTGAAATTGAAGAAAAATCATGGGTCCTCTCCCATGCCAACATTCCTGAGATCATAAACAAACATCCTGAAAACCTCTGGAGCCAGCATATTAAAAATATGGGTAAAGATTATGCGATCTGGGCTAACTTTCCGGCAGATCCGACATTTAACTGATTTCCCTTTCTATTGCGCCATTCATTTTTCCAAGGGTTTACCACTCCTGGTAATTAATTTTTTCTCTTCTTCCTGGTGGCAGTATAAAGGTCATCGCCCCTTTTCTTATTGAAAGGTTTTTGTATCTTCGCTTATTGATAAAGTTATCTTTATTCAACCCGTTTTATATGGAACAGAAAAGGAAAATACAGGATAAAGAATCTTCCCTGAAACCGGAAGGGATAAAATATTACGGGAACAAACCGGATATCCCGGTCACAGACCGTGAACCAAAGCCAAAACCCACCCAACGGGCAGAGGACGCAAAAGCGCTCTATTTTACTTCAAAATCATCCACTTCAATGGAGTTTCCATACTGGTATACCAGGAAATGGGAAGAACTTGAAGGGGAAATTCCCATAATCAGGCGTGCGGAAGCCCTGAAAGCAGGATTTGAGCATCTTACCCCGGTGATTTATCCCGGAGAATTGCTGGCAATGGGTAAAGCTTCATACCTCCGGGGCTCTTTCCCGATGCCCTGGTTGTCGGAAGCCTTCTTCATGGCAGCCGAAGACAAGCTATACCAGGAAGCTCTTGAATCGGGTAAGCTGACTGCCGATACGTTTACCACGGTTGGAAAAGGCGGCGGGAACGTAACACAAAGTGCCGGGAAAGTGATCTCTATTGCCGGGAAATTCGGTCTCCGGGTTGAAGAGATGCCCATCATGATAGAAGTTGCTAAGAAATGGAAGGATAAATCGGTCGATGATGTTGGTCATAAATACGAACAGCTCGTCCCGGGTTATAAAGAAAAAGAGGCACTGATGCGGTCGGTGATCTGTATGTTCGATTCAGGATATACACTTCCGCAAGGCAGGGAGGTCATAAATTATTTTTATCCGCTTCAGTATGGCATAGATGGACTTATCCGCATGTGTGAGGAAAATTTGGCGGAGGTCGCAGGATATCCGGAGATGGATCGGCTCTATTTTTACCGCGCCGTGATCCTGATGTTGCAGGGAGTTAAATCCTGGATCCGGAACTATTCCGCAGAGGCCGATTTCCTGGCATCGGTCGAAAAAGAAGAGAAGCAAAGATCAGAATATGCGGAAATGGCTCAGCGGCTCGATTGGCTCTCCTCAAATCCGCCACGTTCATTCCATGATGCACTTCAGATGATCTGGATCTGGCATGTGGCCGTTTTAAATGAAGATGCCATCTCCGGTCTCTCCCCGGGCCGTGTCGGGCAGGTATTATATCCCTTCTGGAAACGGGATATGGAGAGAGGATTCATGGACCGGGACCGCACGCTTGAACTGCTTGAATGCATGCGGATAAAGTTTACCGAACTCGACTGCTTTGCTTCTATGGGTGTCGTGGGAGGCGTTCTCTCCGGGAACACCTTCAATAACCTCTGCCTCGGCGGAATGAAAAAAGACGGGACCTCTGCCGCAAATGAGCTTGAAATGCTTATTATCCAGGCCGGTATCGGCTGCGACACCCCGCAGCCCACACTTTCCCTTCTTTATGATGAAAAACTTCCTGAGGAATTTCTCCTGAAAGGGATCGAATGTACCAAAATCGGAACTGGTTATCCGGCATGGATCAACAATACGGTCGCAATGGAATTCCTGTTGAATAACTATAGCCACGAGGGAATGACCATGGAAGAAGCCCGCGCCTGGTCGATTGGCGGCTGCCTGGAGACCTCTCCCGGGAGCTGGATGCCGCTGAACCTTGATGGAAAAATCCATTGGATCCCCGGAGGATCGGCTCCTGCAACCAGTGTCGGAGTGCATTTTTTATCGCTTCCAAAATTACTGGAAGTGACCCTGTTCGACGGCATGGATATGCGAAGCGGAGAAAGGATATTTCCTGCCCATGGATTAAAACTGGAGACTTATGAAGAGCTATGGCAGGCTTTCAGGGATTATTTCACAAGAGCGGTGTCTGTCCTGACCCTGACCAACAATATCCAGCATGATGCCTGGAGAAAAATTTCTCCCTCTCTGGTGAATTCAATGCTCAAACCCGACTGTCTCGGGAAAGGCAGGGATATCGGACAGATGGGTTCAAGGTTCAATACTACTTTCAACATTGAGAGTTGTGGTACCGCAAACCTGGTTAATTCCCTCTCCTCCCTGAAGAAAAATGTGTACCAGGAAAAACAATTCACCCTCGACGAATACCGGAAAGCGATCCTTGCAAATTTTGGATATAAAAGTGCACGAGAAACCGGCGCCTATTCGCTTCTTGATCAGGTTCCGACGGATGATTACCACCAGTGGAAAAGAATTCATAAACTCAGTCAGGATGCCCCGAAGTTTGGTAATGACAACGACTTCGTAGATAGCATCCTGAAAGAATGGGAAGATTGGTTTTGTGAAATGGCGCATAATTACCATTCCCTGTATGACCAACCCATGTACGCCTGCCAGATCTCCGTATCAACCCATGGTCCGATGGGCGCCGTTACGCTGGCTTCTCCCGATGGACGTTTATGCGGAACGACCTTTTCCGACGGTTCTGTCTCGGCTTACCCCGGAACCGACCGGAATGGTCCTTATGCATTATTTAACTCAGCCACCTGCTGGAACCACTCCATGTCACAAAATTCACAATTGAATATGAAGATCCATCCTGCGGTTGTCAAAGGCCGGGAAGGATCAAGGAAGTTTCTGGAGCTGATCCGGGCATATATGCGTAAAGGAGGGTTTCATGTCCAGTTTAATATTGTGGATTCCCGGATGCTTCGCGATGCCCAGTCAGATCCTGACAAACACCGGAGCTTGCTTGTTCGGGTGGCAGGTTTTACCCAGTACTGGGTCGAACTCGGAAAACAGATCCAGGACGAGGTCATTGCACGGACCGAATATGAGGAACTATAGGGAAATAATCAGACCAGATATATGAATACATGCAACGATTGTAAATTTTATTTACCGGTTGATGTTTTTCAGGGCATCTGCAAGCTCGGAAAGCAAAAGATCACTCCCGATGACCTTTTTTGCAAGAAAGCGGAAAAGATCCCGAAATGCAAATTTTGTTCCGGTTACAGATCCGAAAAGGATTATCTCGGGAAATGCAGGGAATCTGTCCTGGCTTACCCCGATATGATTGCTGTTAAATGTGCTGATTTTCAATGGTCCGGAAAAAATTAAGCGGCGGGTATATTTTCGATATCCAAGGCTTTTCTGTGCATGATGGACCCGGATGCCGGACACTGATATTTTTAAAAGGATGTTCCCTGCATTGCAAATGGTGCTCTAACCCGGAAGGGATCTACCCGTTACCACAACTACTGTATAAAACAGCAAAATGTAATTCCGACCTGCTGTGTCTTGATAACTGTCCGGTTTCAGCAATAAGCTTCGGAGATGGGATACTCACATTCGATCAGACCAAATGTAATATTTGCCAAACCCGTGATTGTACCCGGGCTTGCTGTACCGGTGCACTTCAACAGGGCGGATATTTTATCTCGACCGATGAACTGTACAAGAAGATACAGAGAGATCGTCAGTACTGGGGAGAGAAAGGAGGAATAACCCTCACAGGAGGAGAACCATTTTTCCAGCCGCAGTTTGCAATGGATATCCTTAAGAAGAGCTATGACGGATTTGTTCATACTGCAGTCGAAACATGCGGCAATGTTCCCTGGAAGAATATCGAACCTTCCGTTCCTTACCTCGACTGGATTTTCTTTGATCTTAAGCATATGGACCGGAAAATGCACCGGGATGCCACCGGACACTCAAACGACCTTATTCTTGATAATGCCAGACGACTGGCGGAAATCTTCCGTGGACGCTTCATATTCCGTATGCCCGTCATACCCGGATTCAACGATGATCCGGATCATATTATCCAGACGGCCGGTTTCATCAGATCGACCGGACGCAGTGAAATCAATATTCTTCCTGTTCACCACCTTGGCAGGGAAAAATATCCGCTTACGGGCCGGAAATATTCAATGGATCCTTCCCGGGTTCCGACCACAAGCGAGATCAGGAAAATACAATTGCTTTTTGATGCAGAAGGAATACGGTGTTATCCCGGAAGTGAAACCCCGTTCTGATGGAACAAATGATATTTTTATCTCCGCGTTCCCGGTTTGAAAAACCAATTTCCTTTCAGGTTTAGTTGCATTTTATAAAATTCTTCCCGGATAGTGACCTCAGTCATTGTTTAATTGAAAAAAAAATTTGAATTTTGTCTTCTCATATAATCAACTGAACAATAATCTCGAATTGTTATGAAAGATACGCCCATTAACCATGAAGTCGTTAAACGTCATATCCAGGAAAGCAAGATCAGAAACATCGGAAAAGCCTCTATACGTGAAGTCAAACGGTTGATCAACGGTATTGAAAAGGAAACAGGTGAACAATTTGTCCGGATGGAGATGGGAGTACCGGGTCTGGATCCTCCGCAGATCGGGATACAGGCAGAAATAAATGCGCTGAATTCAGGGGTAGCTAGTAAATATCCTGAAATTGAAGGTGCCCCGGTTCTGAAAAAAGAGACGGCACGTTTTGCGAAACTTTTCCTCGGAATTGACGTCAAGGAAGCGCATTGTATTCCCACCGTAGGTTCCATGCAGGGAAGCTTTGCCTCCTTTCTCACCCTCTCAAGGCTGCATAAAGAAAAAGATACGACCCTGTTGATCGATCCGGGTTTTCCCGTTCACCGGCAACAACATGCGGTTCTCGGTTTGAAATATGAATCCTTTGATGTTTACAACTACCGGGGAGAAAAGTTGAGAGAAAAACTGGAATCATATTTCAGTAAAGGCAATATCCATTCCATTCTCTATTCTAATCCAAATAACCCTTCCTGGGTTTGCATGACCGAAAGGGAACTCCGGATTATCGGTGAACTGGCAAATAAATACGATGTTGTGATCCTGGAAGACCTTGCCTATTTTGCCATGGACTTCCGGAAAAATTATTCACAGCCGGGTGTTCCTCCATATCAACCAACCGTGGCAAATTACACGGACAACTATGTCCTGTTTATCTCAAGCTCCAAAATATTCAGCTATGCCGGACAAAGGATTGGGATGATGATCGTTTCCGATAAGCTTTTTGATATTAAATCTCCTGACCTTCTGAGGTATTTCACGACCGATATCCTCGGCAGGGCACTGATCTACGGAACGGTCTATGCCCTCAGTGCCGGCACTTCCCATTCCGCCCAGTATGCCCTCGCTGCCATGCTGAAAGCAGTAAACGACGGCACCTATAATTTTGTGGAAACCGTCAGGGAATACGGTGAAAAGGCCAGGATCATGAAAAAGCTGTTTACAGGCAACGGATTTAAGATCGTCTATGACAAAGACGAGGATAACCCCGTCTCAGATGGATTTTATTTCACTGTTTCCTATGATGGATTCACCGGTGATGAACTGATTGAAGAGTTGTTTTATTATGGAATCAGTGCCATTTCTCTGTCTATTACAGGAAGCGAACGTAAAGAAGGGATCCGTGCCTGTGTATCGATGGTACACCGTTCCCAGTTCCCGGCGCTTGAATTTAGACTGAAGAAATTCAGAGAACAACATCCCCTACCGTCCGGTAAGTGACGTTATTTTTTTCTGAATATCTTCCACTGGTTTAAAGAAAATTCCTTAATTTCGTTGAACTAAATGCATTACTTATATAAACTTTTTTGGATATGGCTAAAATCAAGGGTGATATTGTAATCAATACGGAAAGATGCAAAGGCTGTGAAGTGTGTGTCGCTTCCTGTAATTTTTCCGTAATCGCAATGGCCAAAGAGGTGAACAGCAAAGGATATCACTTTGCCATCAAGGTTAACGATGAATGTACCGGCTGCATGAACTGTGCAACGGTTTGCCCCGACGGTGTAATTACCGTTTACAGGGTCAAGATTTGATCTCCGGACAAAAAATTAAAAAATCAGATAAAATGGGTGAACTGAAATTAATGAAGGGCAACGAAGCCGTCGCCGAAGCAGCTATACGTGCAGGTTGCGACGGGTACTTTGGCTACCCGATCACGCCCCAGTCGGAAGTGATGGAATATCTTATGGCTGAGAAGCCACATGAAAGAACTGGAATGGTGGTGCTTCAGGCCGAAAGCGAAGTAGCCTCCATCAATATGGTCTATGGTGGTGCCGGAACAGGAAAGAGGGTGATGACTTCCTCTTCCAGTCCTGGAATCAGTCTGATGCAGGAAGGAATCAGCTATATGGCGGGAGCCGAATTGCCCGCCTTGATCGTCAATGTAGTACGCGGCGGACCGGGGCTTGGTACGATACAACCCTCCCAGGCCGATTATTTCCAGGCTGTCAAAGGAGGCGGACATGGTGATTACAAAATCATCGTTCTTGCTCCGGCCTCGGTTCAGGAAATGTGCGACCATGTAAAACTCGCCTTCGATCTCGCCTTCAAATATCGCAATCCGGCCATGATCCTTTCCGATGGAGCCATCGGACAGATGATGGAGAAAGTCGTTCTTTTTGATCAGATCCCCCGCCGTACCGACGAAGAAGTTATCAAAGAATGTCCCTGGGCTGCTACCGGGAAACCAAAAGACCGCGAACATATCATTATCACTTCCCTCGACCTTGACCCGGCCGGACAGGAACGGGTAAATCTGAAGCTCCAGGCCAAATACAAGAAAATAGAGGAAAATGAAGTTCGTTTTGAAACAATCCAATGTGAAGATGCCGAATACCTTTTCGTAGCCTTCGGCCTTTCAGCCCGTATCTGTCAGAAAGCGATCGACCTTGCCCGCGCTAAAGGGATCAGGATAGGTCTTTTCCGCCCAATAACCCTTTTCCCTTTCCCAACCAGACAAGTTGAAGAAATCAGTAAAAAAGTAAAAGGAATCCTGGTGGTTGAAATGAATGCCGGACAAATGATCGAAGACGTAAAACTGTCTACCGGCGGCTCGGTCAAAGTAGAACACTTTGGCCGGTTCGGCGGGATCATCCCTACTCCGGATGAAGTGGTCAGAGCATTGGAAAAACAAATAATCGGAGGTTGATATGGAAGAACAATTTGCAAAACCCGAAATCAGAAAGGCAGAGAACCTTGTCTATAAAAGGACCGAACTTCTTGTCGACCGTCCGCTGAGTTACTGCCCGGGATGCGGCCATGGTGTCGCCCACCGGATGCTTATGGAAACCATTGAGGAAATGGGCGCCCAGGCTAATACGATCGGAGTGTCTCCCGTCGGTTGCTCCGTCCTTGCCTATGATTTTATGAACATTGATATGCTGGGAGCCGCTCACGGGCGCGCTCCGGCCCTCGCCACCGCCATCAAACGGCTCTGGCCCGAACGTTTTGTCTTTACCTACCAGGGAGACGGCGACCTTGCCGCCATCGGTACCGCCGAAACAATCCATGCATGCAACAGAGGTGAAAATATTACCATCATCTTTATTAATAATGGCATCTATGGGATGACCGGCGGACAAATGGCGCCGACAACACTCGAAGGAATGCGCTCCTCCACCTCTCCCTACGGACGGGATGTTGCCACTATGGGATACCCGATAAAAATGACTGAACTTATCGCCAACCTGCCCGGTGTATATTATGTTACCCGTCAGGCTGTACACACCGCCGCTGCCGTCCGTAAGACTAAAAAAGCGATGTTGAAAGCCTACAACATCCAGATGGAGAAAAAAGGACTGGCGTTCATCGAGATCGTATCCAACTGCAATTCGGGATGGAAAATGACCCCGGTACAGGCAAATAAATGGATGGAGGAAAATATGTTCCCGTTCTATCCGCTGGGAGATATTAAAGTAGATGGTAAACTGGTCGAAAAGAAAGAAACAGTCGGTAAAGAATAACTTCTGCCACCCGACATTTCATCTTTTCGATATTTAATATTAAAAATATGACCGAAGAAATTATTATCGCCGGATTCGGAGGACAAGGGGTTCTCTCTATGGGAAAAATTCTTGCCTATTCAGGAGTGATGCAGAACAAAGAGGTAAGCTGGATGCCCTCATACGGCCCCGAAATGAGAGGCGGCACTGCCAATGTAACCGTGATTATCAGCGATGAACGGATCAGTTCCCCGATCCTGAATTCATTCGACACCGCGATCATCCTTAACCAGCAATCGATGGATAAGTTTGAAAAGACGGTAAAGCCGGGTGGGTTGCTGATCTTTGATCCCAATGGCATGACCCGTCATCCCCAACGAAAGGATATCAACATCTATTCCATCGAAGCGGCCGATGAAGCAGCAAAGCTGGGACTATCCAAGATCTTCAACATGATCGTGCTGGGAGGATTCCTGAAGCTCAAACCGCTGGTAGCACCGGAATTTATACATAAAGGACTGGAGAAATCATTGCCTGCCCGTCATCATAACCTGATCCCCGACAACGAAAAAGCCATCGAGATCGGGAAGAACCTCCTGAAACCTGTTCAGGTTATTGCCTGACCGGATCGATTCTTCAGCATTCAGGAGAATAGAATTTATTTCAAACAAGAGGTTCTTCCGGGACCTTTTGTGATTTCCGCGAACATATTTCCCCGCAACTCAAAAGGGTACCGGGTTTCTGGATTTTCCGGGATGTTTTGTTAAAAGGAAAGAGTACTATTATCTTCTTCAAAGGTAATGGAGGTAATATCACAATGCCTGATTAACGTTCCTTGTTGGAATTCAGGATCACTAAAATTCAGAACTGATTGACTGTCACTATCAATAATATGCCAATGATGAATGGGCGATCTTTCATCATCAGGATCAGACGGAAAATAACCGACTATTATTCCATGAATCCTTTTCCCGTTTTTTAACAGGATTTCAATATTGCGGTTTGCAAGCTTAAAATACTTGTCATAAAGGATTCTGGATGTGTTCTTTTTCATATTAGTTTATACCACCTCTTCCTTTTCTCTGATCAGTTCAAATTTTTCTTTTCTCTGATAAATAAGAGGCACATATTCAGTTTCTACATCACTTTTATCAAGCCCGAAAGCTTTTTCGTCACTCTGTCCAAGCCTTTTTAAAAGGAAGTAGATGTTCAGTAATATGCCATCCCGGAATGTAAATTCATTCTCTACAGAAAGAAATTTTTCGATTACAATAAATTTAAAGTCGGGTTCATTGTTATACTTTGTTAATCCTGAAGCCAGATTATGAAGGTTCATCTCTTTGTCTGATATCAAGCTTTGGATGATTTTTTTAAAGTACAGCTCTGTTCTCGGCTGAATGCGAAAACCTACATTTATATTGATTTTTATCAGACTGTTTTCAACCAGTTCAGTTACGTTATAGGTGAGGGTGTAAGGTTCTTCAGTGCGGTTTATATGTACAAACCAATAGACATCAGCTCTTTTCGGTTTTTTAGCAAATATGGATTTGATGATCTTTTCTTCAATTTCATGCCGGTGATTGGCTTTTGTAAGATAAATAAGATGGGTTGAAAGTTTTGGAATGGTAGTGTCATGGCTTAATTCCTTTATATCGGAGACGTATTTGCCAAGGTCAATGAATTTAATGAACCGATTATTGATTTTTCTGGCATAATACCACGCATACATTGTGAGAAAGATGAACAATTCAAAAAACAGGAACATCCATCTTTCTTTTATTTTGGCTACATTGGCGACGAAAAATGAGATTTCTACAATAGAAAACAGCATCAGTAAGGCTATTACGATAAATTTATTCCACCTCAGCTTATATAGTAAAAAATGAACCAATAAAAACGTAGTCATCAGCATGGCAATGGATATGGAAAATCCGTATGCTGCCTCCATATGAGCAGAGTTTTGAAAATACAGCACCATCAGAATACAACCAATCCAAAGAATAATATTGACGCTTGGAATATAGATCTGCCCTTTAAGTTCAGTAGGTTGTCGTACCGATATCCTTGGCCAGAAATTCAGGTTCATGGCTTCATGTACAAGGGTGTAACTTCCGCTTATCATTGCCTGTGAAGCAATAATTGTTGCTAGGGTCGAAATGATAATCCCGGGTATTAAAAAACCTTGCGGCATAATTTCGAAGAAAGGATTTCGGCCTGCGAGTGTGGAATTCACTCCCAGGCTGAGTATCCATGCTCCTTGTCCGAAATAATTTGTCAACAGACAAATTTTCACGAATACCCAGGTGATCCGGATATTATTTTTTCCGCAGTGACCCAAATCGGAGTACAATGCCTCTGCCCCTGTTGCTGCCAGGAAAACAGACCCTAACAGCCAAAATCCTTTTGGATACAGGATCATTAAACGAAAGGCATAAAAAGGATTTAACGCTTTAAGAATCCCGGGATAATAGGTAATTTGAAAAAGACCAAAAACAGCCAGCATAACGAACCAGGTAAGCATTGCTGGGCCAAAAGTTGAACCGATTTTGAAAGTCCCAAACCGTTGGGAAAAAAACAAGGCAGAAAGGATGACGATCACAATTGGGACCGTATTCAGTTCTTCTAAACCTCTTATGTTTGTCAATCCCTCTATGGCTGAAGCAACAGTAATTGGAGGCGTGATTATCCCATCGGCTAAAAGTGTTGTCGCTCCAAGGATAGTGGGGATAACAAGATATTTTCCATATCTGCGAACTAAAGCATAAAGAGAAAAAATGCCTCCCTCTCCGTGGTTATCGGCTTTTAATGTGAGGTAAATGTATTTCAGGGTTGTTTGCAAAGTCAGAGTCCAGAACACGCAGGATATTCCACCATAAATCAGAAATTCGGTAATGGGTCTTTCACCCACAACTGCCTTCATGACATAAAGCGGGCTTGTTCCGATATCACCGTAAATAATGCCAAGCGTGACTATTAAAGAAACGGCAGTGACCTTTCTGTTTGTACCATTATTTTTCATGACCATTCATCATCTTTCGGGATTACAAATTTGATATGAATGATGATGGCAAGGTGTAAAACTTAACCAATATTGTATAAAGAGAATATATAGAAAGGATAGACTCAATTCCTGAGTTTCGCAAGAAAAGAATGCCGCTATGACATGGGCTGTTAAATGAATCGATACCCTATACCGGTTTCCGTAATAATATGCTTTGGCCGGTTGGGATTATTCTCAATTTTTTTACGGAGTGTACCAATAAATACTCTCAGATATTGTGACTCGCTCTGGTAACTCAATCCCCAAACCTCTTTGAGTAAATACTGGTGTGTCAAAACACACCCTTCATTTTTTGAAAGTATGGTGAGTAATTTGAATTCTGTCGATGTAAGTTTAATATATTCGCCATTTTTCCTGATACTTCTTGCTGAAAAGTCAATTTGTAAGTCACCTATCTCAATAACCATATCACTGGCCTGACCTTGATTTCTTCGAATACCTGACCGGATTCGAGCCAGTAATTCCGCGGTGCGAAACGGTTTGGTAAGATAATCGTTTGCACCATTATCCAATGCGGTGACTATGTCTTCTTCACTATTAAGAACCGAAAGAATGATAATGGCATTATTGTACCATATTCGAAGCTCTTTTAAAACCTCATGACCACTTTTATCCGGCAAACCGAGGTCGAGCAATATTAAATCCGGTGGATGATTAGCCGCCATGATAATTCCGTTCTTTCCCGTAGCAGCCTGAATTACCCTATATCCATTGCTCTCCAGATTTATCTCCAGCAACTTACGTATTTGAGGTTCGTCGTCAATAACTAAAATCTCTGCTTTATTCATTTTTCAGGCTATTGATATACGTGGCTTCCGTGGGAATCTCAATGGTGAATTTAGCTCCTCCGGTCTTATTATTTTCTAATTTCACCCTTCCTTTATGAGCTTCAACAAATCCTTTAACAATAGATAATCCTAAGCCGCTTCCGCCGGTTCTGTCATCAGTCAGACGATGGAATTTGTTAAAGGCCAGGGGTATTTCGTTTTCGGGAAAACCCTGGCCATTATCAGAAATCGTAATGATGCATAAATCCAAATTATGATTAACCTCAACGTTAATGATGGTATTCTCCGGAGTATGAAGCAGGGAGTTACTAAGAAGGTTGTATACTATCTGCTCAATGATCCCGGCATCCAAACGAAAAAATGGCAGGTTTTCATCAGGATTGAACTCGATGGTTTTATTACCATAGGGAAGTAGTTTCCCGATGACAGAGTGAATAAGTTCACTTAAATCGCACCAGTCTGCATTCAACTTTAACATCCCGCTTTCAAGGCGATTCATGTTTAAAAGATTATCAACCTCCCTGTTCAACCTGAAACTTGCTTTACCAATGACAGAAAGCAATTCAGTCTGATTTTCCTCCGAGAGTTTGTTTTTGTTCTCTTTTAAAGTATCCAAAGCCCCTATGATGGTTGATATGGGTGTGCGAAGTTCATGCGATAATGAATTGAACAATGTATTGTATAGCTTTAAGATACTTTCTTTTTCCTCTTTATCTCTTGCTTTCTTCTCCGCCTCACGGATTTTAAAGGACAGAACCGTATTTATAAGAGCAATAAAAAAATATAAGAAAAAGAATAAGACATCTTCAACATTATCAATGTGAAAAGTGAATAGAGGAGGGATAAAAAAGAAATTCCAGATAATAGCACTTAAAACCGCTGCGATAATGACCGGTAAAATTTCGAAAAGTATTGCAATAAATGAAACCGTCATCAGGAGCAATAATGCAACGACCCTGTAACCAATATATGGTTGAAGGTAAAAACTGATGCAGGAAACTAAAAGGACAAGTGCAACGCATATGACATATTGCACTCTGATGGGATATTCCCGGGTGTTTAATAATTTCATTTCCCCCACAATAACTCATACAAAGTTATGCATTATACTAAACAACCTGTATCATTTCCCTGCCTTTAAAAGAGTTCTTATGATATTCGGAATACGAACGATCTCCAAACGTCAGGAGCATTTGCCAGATAAATGAGTTTCTGCCCTGCTTTTTAAACTCTATGGTAACCGAGAGATAGAAAAAACATCCCACCCGTTCTCTTTGGCGGTTTGCATGGCTTGCTGGTTTTGCATTATAGCGCCACCCCAGTAGTTAAAGTCGAATATATGGGGGTTCTCAAACCACTTTTCGATGTCCATTGATAGCCTGAATTCAATGGTATCCTGATCATTCATGGTGAAAGCAGAACCCGGTAAGTGAACCGTGAAATAATTCTGAACAAAGGCATAGATGGAATCAACGTCGTAGGTGCTTCCGTGATAAAGCTGACCGATCCCCAGATGAAAATTAAATGGTTGAATAATATCCACCGTATCTTTCCATTTTCCATTGATCATCATGTAATGATAGCCTCCACCGAGGACTTCCGGCCAGAACATGTTGACTTCAGGGGGATTGACGAACATAAAGGACTTGTTTTTCTCTTCCGGGATGCCGAAGACAAAGGTTATCGAATCATAACTGCCTGTCGGGATATCATCATAGAACCTTATTGTCTTTGTTTCCGTAATATTTTCATCAACATAATAGATGTCCTTCCATTCGCCGATGACCTTCCTTGATCCATTGGAATGGTAAAAAGTAATATCGGAGATAAAATATTTCACTTCGGTGATCAGGTATTCATTTCCGGCGGCGTTAATATAGATCAGTTCATTCTCCTTTAAAAACTGTCCGCCTACCTTGTGTTCAATGGAGAAAATGATTTTCCCGGAAGGGTTCTCCGGATCGCTGTCATTGTCTTTTTTACACGAGGAAATCTGACTTGAAATGAGGATCAGTACCAGGAAAGCGATCCTGAACCGGAATGAGTCTTTTACCATTTTCATCAAATTTTTAAAATAACGGTCAAATAGAAAACCCGGCCTGGTTCGTACAACCGTTCAGTACTGCCGACAATTCTCCGGTTAAGGTGTTCATAATAGGAAGTATTGAAAATATTCTCAATGCCTGCAACAAGCGAGATATATTTCACAGGCACACAGGTAACCGAGAATGATGCGGTTATAAATCCAGGTGTTTTTAATTCACCATACGCCTGGGAGATTCGATTTTGCGCACTTACCATTCTCACGATAGCGCAAGGAACCAGTTTATCCCGGAAGAATTTATAGGAGAACCGGAGAGAACCTTCTAATGGCGGAATTTCAGGCAACGGATCATTTTTCACAGTTTCTTCACCAACAACTTGTCCGTCCGAAATGATATATTTCACCGCTTCGGGTTCAATCCCGTATGTAGCAGCTACACTTGCCCGCAATCCCCACTTCTTCACGGTTGGTGACCGGTAAATCACCTCAAATCCGGTAAGATAAACAAGATCTGTATTCGAAAATTGCTTTACCCCGGGAGCGCCCTGAGTGGATGGTTTGATCACGGATGGGGGTAAAACTTTTCCAATAATGTAGTCTGTTATCAGGGAAAAGAATCCCCCGATGGAAAGGTTTCCAATGTTTGGATGAATAAATTCAAATGCGATGTCGGCCTGGTAATTTTTTTCCGGTTTAAGCTGCGGATTCCCAAGGTAATCGTACGAATCGTACTGAACCGGCATGAGCTTGATAAAGCGCTCCAAGACAGATGGACTCCGGGTTCCTCGCCCAACCGCTGCACTGAGGTAAAGCCATGAAACAATTTTTTTCTTGATACCCAGGCTGAAACTGATATTGAAAAAGCTTGAGTTAAGGTCATCAAAATAGGAAATACCATCTTTAACCAGCTTACAGGTGTCACGCGAGGTCGCCTGGTTATAATCAAGCCGCAGGGCTGCAGTGAAGTCAACTCCTTTAAACGGGACCGTATATTCGGCAAAGGCTCCGTTATTGTTGTAACTGGCATCCAGCCAGACATTGGCATATTTGACCGAAGTGAAAGTATCGCCCTCCATGACCATCTTCATGGTCATTTTCTTTTCTCCGTCCTTGAAAATATGTTCAAAATCGAATCCTGCCTGAAACTTATGGATGCCCGACTGCAAGCTTCCGGTCAATTTCCCGCCTCCATTCCATGCATCAACGGTAGTGACCGCCTGCATGGTTTTACTTGCGGGTCTGTTCAGATTATCCATGACATGATGAACCGAAGAAAAATAACCCTGGAATTCGACGGATTGCCATGTCTTGCTTATATTCTGACCCAGGTAATTAATGGAAGCCACATGGGTCTGATCGAGACGTTCATCCATGGGCAAGGCGGGATACCCGACGTCATTTCCCTGATCATAGGCATAACTCAGAATGATTTTATGATTTCTTTTGATCATGAAACCGAATCCAGCAGTGCCATAACTTTTTTTAAATGAAGTGTTATACAAAACATCATTGCCGGCAGTATAACTGCCATAACCCTTGTACCCGAAACCAAGGTTGAAGAAAACTTTATCATTCCCTCCGGACAGGGCAATGTGTTCCCGCTGCCCGTTCCAGTTTGACTCAAAACCGAACAGTGCTTCACAATGAACTTCCGGTTTGGTATAGGGATGTGGCAATACCGTTGTCAGGTTTATCAGCGCTCCTAATACGGGTCCGTATTTTAATACATAAGGACCTTTTATGATCTCTGTTTTTTCGATATTCTCACTCTCCACATGAGAAGCCACAGGATCCATCCTGTTCGGGCAACCACCTTCGATCTTAACGCCATTGTTCAATAATACTGTGACCTGGTTGTATTTGAATCCTCTTACCACCGGGTCAATTCCGACTCCGCCCTTTCGGATTCCCGAAATGTTTGTTTCCCCACGGAGAAAATCTCCGATATCCCTGACGGGCTCAAATTCAAAGGTCTTGGCAGGAATAATGGAATAGGGAAAGAAGTTTACAGATTTACCGAAAACTTCTACTTCGTTGAGTTGTAAGGTGTCGCGGGGAATGGTATCCTGAGCAGTAAGCGGTTGCTGTATGCCAATTATAAAACATACAGCAATGATGTAACAGACAACCCGGTTTACCATCCTGATGAAATTATCCATTTTTCAATCTTTCATAAAAAGACAACTCCGGCAACAGCATTCCCTTATAAAGTGACAAATTTATCAGGTTTAAAGTTGCAGCATGATACCTGGTATGATTATTTTTCAAACCATCGTATCCGGATTGTACGATAAATCATCGACTCATTGCCGGCCTGATCAAGGCAATAAACCATATAATGATAGTAGGCTGTGTCTTTCTGAGGGAAATTAGACAGATCGATATCAAAATCCACCATCCGGTTTCTTCCGCTGAGGGGTTGTATAATGGTAGTGTCCCATCCGGAAAGGGCTGACTTGTGCCCATGTCCTGCTGCATTATGAATGTTTATCTTGTATTGCTTCAGCTCTTCATTATCAGTGAAAACGGCATTTAAACAGATGATACTGGTATCGGTACCGGCAATGATAACCTGGTCCTCGACCGGTGAATTCAGGGTGATGGCGGGTTGTTCATTGTCCTGATTCTCTTTATTACATGCCTGAAAAAGAAAGATTACCAGAATCAGTAACATTGAAAAATAAGTGTTTGTCTTCATAGTTATTGTTTTCGAATGGTATAATGATTAATTGTCTTTTTGATTCAATGAGAATTTTAACGGAACGTCAATGACCAGGATGAAGTTTATCCCCGGATCGGGAAGATCGAGCATCCGGTACAGACTCATGTGGTTGAAATATTTCTTGTTGGTCAGGTTTTGAATTTGAAACATTATTTCAATGGGTTGATTCCCAAAGATGAATGTGCACCCGGCTGAAAGGTTGAGCAGGTTATAGCCGTTTGTTTTCAGCTCATTCCTCGCTACCCGGTTCTGGGGAGCAGTCGTCTGAAGTTCGATTTCCCCATATACATTCCTCCAATGTTTTCCCGCTTCTGTCCATTCATATCGTAACGAATTCATCGTGGATGCGGCCGGGATAAAGGGTAATGGATATCCATCATCCAGATTCTCGGCGTAAACATACTGGCTTTGATTGTGAAAGATCAGATGCTTGAATACCTCGACCGAAAACGTGAATTCTCCCCCGGCAAAAAGGGCCTCACTTTGCCGGTACTGGTATATTTGTCCCGCATCGGGCAGGAAGGAGAATTCTCCCGTTGGAGAAAGATATATGAAATTGGGAAACCAAGTTATAAAAGGACTTAGTCCGGTGGATATCTTTTTAGATTCATATCGCAGTCCCAGATCAAGTTGGAACGATCTTTCTGAGGTAAGCGTTGAATCGCCCATCTCATGGCGGAAAGTTCCGTGATGAACACCGTTGGAAGTCAACTCCGGAGCCGAAGGGATTTTATAGCTTGTTCCCAGGTTTATTTTTAAATTCAGCGTCCGGTTTATCTGCCATGAACTCCCAACACCTCCGGAAACATTGAAGAAGTTCTTCCTGATCAGCGGACTGCGTTGTTTATACCCGGTGACGATATTCTGACCATCATATACCGGTTCGAGGAATCTTTGTGTATAAATATGGCCAAAATCGATCCGGGCACTGTAATTGAAAAGCCATCGCCGGGAAAGAGACCATTGTTGAAAATAAAAAGTACCGGCTGACCAGGTACGGTAATCGGGAAGAAGAAAATAATATCCTCCGCGGGTATTTTGCTGATATTGACCTGAAACACCGATCATCCGGCACTTCTCTTCTGTTTTATCGAAGTAATACCTTATATTTCCCGACAAAGTACTCAATTGCAGGTCAATTTCAAGATTCCCTTCCGGCTGCGGTCCCAAGCCATGGGTATGGGGAAAAGAAAACTCCTGCCGGTGATTTAACTGGTATCCCAGGTCTGCTTCCAGCCAATGGTCTTTGATCCTCAGCTTTGTATTTGTAATGACTTTAAAATGGTTTACTTTCTGATAAGGGAATTCAATACTCCGTTCCTGCCCGTCATCCTGGAGATTATATATATCCGGCATCCCGTGCGAACCGCTGAAAAAGCCTACCTTCTGATGGTAATTGCTCAGGTTGACAGACCAGGTTCCCCAGCTATCCAGCATCCCCGTGCATATCTTGATTCCATAATCTTTTCCGGCGGTATTTTTCAGCCGGCTGTCACCAATGGGCAACTGCCAGCCATTATAGTTAAAACTGTCGGCCGGTACTTTCATATCGCCATAATCATCAGCGGTCAATCGTATCCTGAAGTAATTTTTATTCCACCGGATACCCGAATAGGCGGAAATACCAATTAGGTCGTTATTTGATTTCCCGGTTATCATTACGGAACCATCCATGGAATGCGGCGCCAGGAAGTTCTGACCGGAAAGAATGATCACCCCGCCGATGGCATCCGATCCGTATTGAAAAGATAAGGGACCTTTAATTACCGCTGCCTTCTCTACCCCGTACTGATCAATTTCCAGTCCATGGTCAATCCCCCATTGCTGCCCTTCCTGTTTGATTCCATCCTCAATGACGGCTACCCGGCTGAAACTGAGCCCGCGTATTACGGGTTTGGCAATTCCGGAAGTGATATTGATGGAAGCCAATCCCGGCAATCTCCCGATGGATTGGACAAGACTTCCTGAAATATTCTGAAGAATCGACTCCCGGCTGATCATCGATACCTGTACTGATTGCATCTCCCCGATTGCCTTGGACCGATTCTCTACGATATTCACTTCTTCCATCAGGATACTTTCCTGATGTAACGTTATTTCTATCAAGGTATCTTTGAGCAAAAACAATCCCAGTGATGGTTGATGAAACCCCACATAGGTGACCTTCACGGTATATTTCCCGGTATTCAGTCCTGTAAAATGAAAGCGTCCGCTGGAGTCTGTCAGGGTTCTTTGAGATGTTCCATTAAGGTATATGGTTGCATCAGATAAAGGACGGTTGTTGACATCCTTTACAAACCCGTTGATACAAAGGTTCCCGGTTTGAGCTTTCAGGGCAGGAGTCAGAATCCAGAAAAACATCATGAGGAATGTCAACGTAACTCGTTGCCTCATCCGGATAAACAACTAATGGATCATTACTCTCAGTATGAAAAAGGGAATCTTTAATATGCCCGTCCTGGTTAACAGGCCACTGGATTATCCGGAGGTGCGCGAAGCTGGATGAATTCATAACCCTCTGGTTGAAAGCAAGTAACTACCGGTTCAGAAAGAATGGCAAGAAGGGTGGTATGAAATGCAACAGGAAAGGGTTTTTCAATGATAAAAACCGATTCACTCAGTTGAAGAATGAGGCAATGATGGTGGTGGGGCTCCAGCATGGCCAACTTTCCCGGATGGCAATGAGTGTCCTCGTGACCATAGAATGCATGAATATAATATCTTGGGGAGATATAGAAAGACAATACCAGCAACAGAATAATGGAAAAATATTTACCTGCTTGTCTCAAGGTATCCTTGATTTGAAGATGTAAAAATACATTTTTACATTAACATTTAAACAGTTGCATTATGAAAAGTATACCCCGTGGAGGATTTTTTAAAATAACCGGTTCAAAATCTTGACTAAAAAAATAATGAACATTTGTTCATAACAGCAAAGTTATTTGTATTTTTGTAAAAAGTAAATGTCATGCCAAAATTGAATCACAGCGGTCCTGAGGGCAAAGGACCTGGAACCGGCAGAGGATTAGGTAGTTGCAGAAAACCCTCTGATCAAACTCCTGAATCTGAAAAATACCAATTGGGAAAAGGTATGGGACTAAGACGGAAATCGGGGAGTGGTGAAGGGAAAGGGAAACGATTACAATATGGTGATAACAAAAAATGAAATCGATCTAATGAAAACAGAAATCTTCCCTCAAACCCGTCATTTCAGAGTAGTTTTACCGAAACACCTCAATTCAAACGGAACTTTTTTTGGAGGGGAGGCCATGCAGTGGTTGGATGAAATAGCCTTTATTACCGCAACAAGGTATACCCGTCAAAGGATGATCACGGTCAAGGTTGAGAATATCCGGTTTCTTAAACCAATCTTCCCTGATACAATTCTGGAAATTGTAGGAACAATCGTAAAAACAGGTAATGTAAAATTATTTGTTAATGTGGAAGGCTACTCAGAAAGTATGTTTTCGACAGATCGGAAAAAAACGATGGAAGCAGATTTTATTTTTGCTCCGTGTAATGATGCATTGTCTCCTGTACCTTTACAAACTAATCCGCAATGAGCTTTAGTTTAATAATCTTATCCATTCCGTTTGACTATGCCGCGTCCTAAAAGAAAACGTCTTGTGATCCATCCTCCCGTGATGGAGGGCTTTAAACCATTCGGCATACCAATTACCGATTTGGAACCGGTCATATTGTTCTTTGAAGAGTATGAAGCTTTGCGCCTGTTAGACTATTTGGGTATGACCCAGTCGGAGGCAGCAGGCGAGATGGCTGTTTCACGACCGACCCTGACACGGATATATGAAAAAGCAAGGAGGAGTGTTGCTGAAGCTTTTGTTGAAGGAAAAGCGATATTTATTACAGGGGGGGATTATCATACCGACGAGTTCTGGTATCGTTGTGAAGCTTGTCACAAACTCCTGATCAGTGAACAGGAAATCACCTGTTGCTCTTATTGCAAATCGGATACTATCGTGTCCCTGTCGGATAAACCGCAAAAAGTGAATCAGGAACAGTGCGAGAGCCTTCCGGGATTTTGCATATGTCTGCAATGCAATACAAGAGTCCCGCATCGACCGGGTGTCCCTTGCAAAGAAAACACGTGTCCTGTATGCGGAAAAAAAATGATCAGAGAAAATAGTTATCATCATCAGTTATATAAAAATAAGAAAGGAATAAACAATGAAAATCGCGATCCCCAGTGACGAAGGAACCTATTTATCTCAGCATTTCGGAAGAACCCTGGGATTTACAATTTATGAAGTTGACGATAAACAGATCATCAACCAGGAATATCGTCCCAATACCTTCACCGGACATGGTTTAGGCCAACATCAGGGACATCAACATCATGGTCCTGAACATGAAGAGCATGCCCAACACTCTCACCAAAGAATACTGGATGCATTACACGACTGTGAAGTTGTGATTGCGGGGGGTATGGGCCGCAGATTGATTGATGATCTTACCGATGCCGGTAAAAGAATTTATATTACAACACAGATTGAAACGCGTAAAGCAGTCGAAATGTTCCTGGCGGATACATTAATAAGCGATAAGGAAGCCTGCTGTCATCATGAATAATTGACCATGAGCCTGGCCGAATTATTGAGAAAAGATGTCAGATTCCAGGAAGGACTGACTGCTTGTATCAACTGTGGCACCTGTACAGCAATCTGTCCGGCTGCACATTTCTATAATTACGATCCCCGGATTATTGTTAAAACAGTTCAAACCGGCAATGAGGATGATATCCTGGCTTTACTGGAATCAGATACTATATGGTACTGTGGCGAATGCCTGAGTTGCAAAACCCGCTGTCCCCGGAATAATACGCCGGGATATATAGTCCAGGCCTTACGAAACCTGTCGCAGGAACTTGGTTGTTTTACCAAATCGGAAAGAGGCAGGCAACAACTGGAAGTCAAACGTATCATCGGAGAGAACATGATCAAATATGGGTATTGTGTTTACCTGGATGAAATAGATCTCGACCGACATCCGGAACAGGGTCCTGTTTGGCAATGGTACAGAGATCATGCAGAAGACATCTTGAAAAAGCTTGGGGCAAATTACAAGGGCGACGGGGAAGGGACTTTAAGAAAAATCAGTGAGGAAGACATGAAAGAACTCCGCCGGATTTTTGATGTCACCGGGGCAACGAAACGATTTAAGGATATTGAAAATCACTGTAATAATGAGGTAGTTCCAAAACCGGGTAAAGTATGAAGATTGTAGGAAAACAACGACTTTGGGATGAATATCAGAAGAATATTGCGGAAGATCATTATTATTACGCCCGAAGTTGCATCCGGCAAAATTTCTTCCCTGGCTCTGAAATAGCATTTCTAAAAATATTGAAAGAATACCTTCATAAAGATGTTTATGATGATTCGCATCAGACAACCTGTACCGGAATTGGCTATCATTCAGCCCTGATCCCTTTCGAAACAACCAGAGCCGTTGTGGCCCGTCAATTCTCATTGATGAACGGGGCAGGATATAAAAATTTCATTCCATCCTGTGTCACATCCTTTGGCATTTATTCAGAAGTGATCGAAACATGGAATCATTTTCCGGAGACTCTTGAGCAATCGCGTCAGCAACTAAAGGAAGCTACCGGCAGAGAGTTCTTCTTCCCGGAAACAATTTCACATACTAGTGATATCATTTACAAATACCGAAACGAGATTACGAAATTATCCAAATACAGACTGATCAATCAGAATACCGGAGAATCCTTGAAAGTGGTAGAACACATCGGGTGTCATTATGCCAAGATGTTTCCCAAAAATGGGATCGGAGGGGCGGAATTTCCTTGTGTTCTTTCCGGAATGGTAGAAGCCTGGGGAGGTGATATCATCGATTACCCCGAAAGGCGTCACTGCTGTGGATTTGGTTTTAGAAATTACATTATTAAGGAAAACCGGGGATACTCTTTATCCAATTCAAAACTCAAGCTTGATTCCATGGAACCCTATAAACCCGATTTTATCGTGGCTAACTGCCCGGGTTGCACCTATTTTTTAGATCGATGGCAATATGTGATTGCCGAAACAACCGGGAAAACATATAGTGATGACGGACACGGAATCCCCGTTCTGACATATGAAGAAATGGCCGGGCTGGTATTGGGGATGGATCCCTGGGATCTCGGAATGCAACTCCATCAGATACCGGTAGAATCGTTACTCGATAAAATGAACATCCATTATGATCCCTCCGCAAAACATAGGATATAAAGACAAATATTTCATCTACTCTTCGGAACCGATTTAATGATCACGCTTATTCCGGTAATCATTGTCATCCTTTACATATTTTCTAAGACCAGGAATACAATGGTGGAAATATATATTCATGGAATTTATAATGGTCCCTTATTCGTTGCGGTTGCGCTGGGTTTGATAAAGCAAATTTATCAAATCAGAGATGCTGATTTTTTCAAAATTCGCCGATAGTAAGACAAGATGTTAGCCCTTGAAATAAATCCGACATATTTCCCTTGGTTCGTTACAGGTATATTCCAAAGATTTGAATTTTCAAGCTTGATCATTGCATCCTCCATATTTTCACTGATTTCCAGCGTCATCTCAGATTCGGAGGTGATGTCCTTTAATCTTAATTCGTCGTACAAATTGCTTTTAAACATGAATTCTTTAAAATTCTCAAGAGGAATGATGCCTATAAAATTCTTGTCATCATCAACAACAGGAAATACATTTCTTTTACTCCGGGTGAAGGCTTCGATCAAGGTGCTGAATTTATCATTCTGATTCAACGCAATGAATTCGGTTTCAACCATTTCTTCCAATGGGATTTTCTCAAAAATGTTACTGTCGCTACCACCTGTATAAAAATTTCCGGTCTGAGCCAATTTTTTTGTATAGATAGAAAAGGGTTCAAAATAACGGCTTATAAAAAAAGATAATGCGGATACAATCATCAAAGGAACAAACAGGACATAACCTCCCGTAATCTCCGCAATAAGAAATATTGCTGTCAGTGGGGCATGAACCACTCCACTCATGATTCCTGCCATGCCCACTGCAATAAAGTTTGAGACATGCAGTTGGCCGAATCCTAAGGTATTTACAAGAAAAGCAATGCCAAATCCGGTCAGACCTCCGGTAAATAAGGAAGGAGCAAATATACCCCCGTTTCCACCGGCACCAAGGGTAACGGAGGTCGCAACAATTTTTATCAGGATAATTAAAATTGTAAAAGCAATTAGAGTCCAGGGATTTGAAGGTAAAAATTGGAAAACACTGTTTTTCAAAATATCGAAATATTCACCGTTGAGTAAAGTTTCAACGGTAGTGTATCCTTCCCCAAAAAGTGGAGGAAAAAGAAAAATAAGAATTCCAAGTGTAAGTCCTCCGAAGATTGCTTTTAGCAGTATTCTCTTTCGTTTTTCAAAAAAGCCTTCAACAGTAAAGGTAATCCTTATCATATAAACAGAGATGAGACCACAAAGAATACCAAGGAGAATATAAAATGGGATTGCATTGAAGTACCAATCATTTGTAACAAGGTAAAAAAGCTGACCCTTTAATAAGAATTTGGATAAAATTGTTGCGGTTGCGGTTGAAATAAGCAATGGAATAAAAAGCGGGATGGTGATATCGGTAAGCAGGACCTCAAAAGCAAAAATAACGCCAGCAATAGGACTGTTAAATACAGCTGCGATACCGGCGGCAGCTCCACATGCTAACAGAAGAGTCTTTTCTTTATAACCAAATCCCAGTAACCCAGCAATGTTTGAACCGATCGCAGAGCCCGTTATTACAATCGGCGCTTCCAATCCGGCCGAACCTCCAAAACCGATTGTAATTCCACTGGTAAGTATATGGGAATACATCTTTGACCGCTCGACTTTCCCTGATCGTTTTGCAATAGAGAATATTATGCTGCCCAGTCCTTTTTCCAACTTCCCTTTGAATAGCAATTTTATCAGCAGGATTGTAATCAGTATTCCAAGAAGAGGAGTCACAATATAGATCAATGTTGAATGTGTCAATGACAGAAAGTAATCCGGAATTTGATAAATAAGCCGGACAAAATGTTTAAGCAGTACCGCAGCCAATGCCGAACCGATTCCAACGATAATGCTGGCTATAACGATATAGGTTCGGTTTCCTATATACTTCTGCTTATAATAAATAAATTGATTGATTATTCGTTGCAACACCATCTGAACTTTACTTTTGTTTCAAATATAAAGATTCTATTTATTATTACAAGGTTGATCATTTGCTTTTTAGTATCCTGCAAGGTCAGCGAGATGTTTCATCCAAGAGGTCGCTGATCTCATTAAACTCCACCACGGATTTATCCTATTATCAGTTTTTATGACTTTGGATATTCCATATCTATTCACTAAATTTGATACGATAATTGATTTTGTTTCGTTGAATCAACAATTCTTTTCAAGATGAATCTCTGTTGCGATTTTTATGTAAAAAGTCTCCGTACCATTCCGATGCAGAACTCCGACAGAGAACTATTTCGTATTTACATTATCTGCTGGATGTCACATTTTATTTATAGTTGCACCTGCATGTTAAAACAGTCTCCAAGGGGATTCTGATTACACTGAGATTTCTATATATGGAAATGCATCCGGGTGAGTCTCGGATCATTTTCCTGAATAGAGTTATCATTACATTCACTCCCGCTATATATACAAAATTACAATAATCGTTTCATGATTTGAAAACAGTACAGATTTATCATGAAAAAGAAAATACCCTATCCTAAAAAAACAATCCATTCCTATTCCCTCGGTATCATCGGAAATTGCTCCTTCCTTGCTTACATCGATGTTTTATCTAATGTTAAGTGGCTGTGTCTTCCCCGTTTCGACAGCAGCTTTATCTTCGGATCGCTTCTTGATCCTGAGAAGGGAGGAGAATTTTCAATAAAACCTGCCAGTGATAAATTTTCCACAAATCAATACTATCTGAAAAATACAAATATCCTGATTACCGAATTTAAAGCAAATGGCGGGTCATTCAGGATCACCGATTTTGCTCCCCGTTTTTACCAATACGACAGGTATTACAAACCTCTGATGATAATTCGCAAGGTAGAGCCGGTTTCAGGAAACGGTTTTATCCTGGTCAGGTGCAATCCGGTCGGGGATTATGGGACCATTGTCCCTGAAGTTGTGCAGGGCAGCAATCATATCCGGTATCTTAACCTGGATTCGCAGGTTCGCCTGACGACGGATATTCCGCTGAATTATATCATTGACCATAAGCCATTCGTGCTGACAGGAACCCGTTACCTGGTTTTCACCTATGGCGTTCCACTCGAGGCAGGACTTGCAAACACGGCAGAGACTTTTCTGCAGAAGACAAAAGAATACTGGCATAACTGGGTAAAAACCACTTCCATTCCTCACTTATTCCAGGAACAAGTGATCCGATCTGCATTGGTACTGAAACTCCATCAATTTGAAGACACCGGCGGAATTATCGCAGCAGGAACAACCAGTCTGCCGGAGCATAATGGTTCGGGACGAACCTGGGATTACCGTTATTGCTGGATGCGTGACACCTATTATACCCTGAATGCTTTTAACAGTGTCGGTCACTTTGAGGAACTTGAGAAATATTTTAATTTTATCCAAAACATCATTCTGAATGAGAAAACAAGGATCAAGCCGGTTTATACCCTTTCGGGAGATCAGGTACCCAGAGAAAAACTACTTGATCTTCATGGTTACCTGGGCAATCAACCCGTAAGAATCGGGAATAATGCAGGAATACAGGTGCAGAATGATGTTTATGGACAACTCCTCGTTAGCTTACTTCCCCTTTTTATCGATAAACGGTTGAACTACTATGACCGTGACAAAACCCTTTTGATTGTGAGACGCCTTGTGAGTCAGATTGAAAAAAATATAGACGAGCCGGATGCCGGGATATGGGAATACAATACCATTTCACAAGCGCATAGTTACACCTTCCTTTTCCATTGGGCAGGAAGCAGGGCTGCTTTAAAGATAGCTGATTTGCTTGGTGATGAGGGTCTGAAGATCAGATCATTTCTGATTGCAGAAAAGGCAGCTGGTAAATTAGAATTATGTTATGATGCCTCCAGAGGTGCTTATACTCAGGCGATTGGAAGTCCATACCTTGATGCCAGCGGATTACAGCTCATCACTATGAATTATCTGGATCCTTGTTCAGAACGGGCACGCCGGTTTTTAAAAGCTCTTGAAAATGATCTAAAAACCAATGAAGACCTGTTTTACCGTTATATCCACGAAGATGATCACGGGAAACCACAAACTTCCTTTCTGCTTTGTTCATTCTGGTATGCAGAAGCTTTGGCATGTGTAGGAAAAACGGATGAAGCATGCCGGTTAATTCAGCGACTTTTATCCTGTACAAACCACCTTGGCCTTCTGTCAGAAGATGCTGACAGTAACGGAGGACAATGGGGTAACTTTCCACAAACATATAGCCATGTTGGCCTGATGAATGCAGTTTTCAGAATTGCAGTAAAACTCGATAAGCCGATTTTTTATTAATACAACAGGTATGAAAAAAAAGACTTTTCCACCATTCAAAAGGCTTATTATCGCAGCCTACCGGTTGCCGTACCGGTTTCTCAGAATTGATAATAAAACAATCGCTATTCCAAATTCGGGTGGATTGGTTTCGGCTATTCTATCCCTCAGTGAAAGGTTACAACTGCCAGGATATTCTTCAGCGAGACTCCCCATTCACTGGATCGGGAGAGGGGAGGAAATCCCAGCTGGAAAAGTGATCAATGGATCCGGTGAGATTCCTTTTATGCTTCACCCGGTAAATATCCCCACCCATCTGAATGAAAAGTACTACAGCGGATTTTGTAATAATACGATTTGGCCTCTTTTTCATTATTTTCCCTGGTTAACCAGTTTCAGGGAGGACCACTGGGAGGCATATGTTCAGGCAAACCAGCTGTTTGCCGGTACGCTGGAAAAGGTGATCCAGCCCGGGGATTTTATCTGGATTCATGATTACCAGCTTTTTTTACTTCCTGCTCTGATCCGTGAAAGATTTCCGGAATCCATGATCAGTTTCTTCCTGCATATTCCTTTTCCCTCTTTCGAAATATTTCGTCTGATGCCCAGAATCTGGCGCGAATCGATGCTGTCCGGAGTTCTTGGAAGCAACCTGGTCGGATTTCATACCCGCGCTTATACCCGTTACTTTTATTTATCGGTCCGTAACACACTGAAACTGTCTTCCCACGGAAAATCAGATATTATCTTCAATAAGCGAAGGATTTCTCTGAATGCTTTTCCACTAGGCATTGATTATGAGAAATTTCATGATGACTGCTCTTCGTCGAAAGTGATCAGAGAAAAGAAAAAAATCATAAAATCAACAGGCGGAAAAAAATTGATATTCTCCATAGACCGGTTAGATTATACAAAAGGTCTGCTGCAACGGCTACTGGCTTTTGAAACTTTTCTTGACAATAATCCGGCCTGGCACGAGAAAGTGATTTTCAATATGATAGTAATTCCCTCACGCGATTCCATATCCCATTATCAAACGATGAAAAAGGAAATCGAGGCGACGGTTGGAAGAATCAATGGAAAATTCAGCAATCTTGGCTGGCGTCCGGTTATTTACCAATACCGGTCGGTCAACCACGAAGAACTTATTGCCCTTTATGATATGAGCGATGCAGGATTGATAACCCCACTACGCGATGGCATGAATCTTGTGGCAAAAGAATACATTGCAAGCCAGGTTCAGAATAAGGGAGTACTGATTCTCAGTGAAATGGCGGGGGCTGCAACCGAGTTATCCGAAGCGGTCCTCATCAACCCTTATGACCAGAATGAAACGGCACAGGCAATCGCAAAAGCACTGGAAATGCCGGCGAAGATCAAACAAGAACGTATAAAGACAATGCAAAAAAAAGTAAGGCGAAATAATGTTTATCGATGGGCAACTACGATATTCGAAAAAACCCGGAAAAATGCCATACAATGATAAATCTGAATGAAACGATTATTAAAAGGATCAAGGTTGATTATGACAAAGCCATCAATCGCTATTTTTTCTTTGATTACGATGGAACATTGGTTCCGTTTTATGACCAACCCGATGATGCACTCCCGGACCATGAGACGAAATCTTTATTAAAAGAACTTACATTGGTAAGGGGAAACTCCGTAGTGATCATCAGCGGCAGAACCCGTAATTTTCTGGATAAAATCTTTTCCGGCATGGAGGTGACCCTGATCGCCGAACATGGATTCTTCATTCGGGAACCGGGAAAAACATGGAGAGCTGAAACATTACTGCAGAACAACTGGAAAACCGGAGTCCGGGATGTACTGTTGTTTTATGAGGAAAAATACCCGGGATCAATGATCGAAGAGAAAGAGAGCACCATAGCATGGCATTACAGGAATTGTACGGTTGTTCCCACAGCTCCTGAAATTGAATCATTAAAGGTCTCCCTCCTCTCAGGAATTAATGGATTCCCTGTCGAATTTCTGCATGGCAACAACGTACTCGAGATCAAGAAAAAATGCATCAACAAAGGGTCGGCGGCAGTTGATTTTTTAAAAGATAAAACGCCCGGATTCATTCTTGCTCTGGGCGATGACCTGACGGATGAGGATCTTTTCAGTGCTTTACCCGAAACCGCTGTCACAATCAAAGTGGGAAATAGTCTTTCCGCTGCAAAATATTCTTGTCACGATCAGGAATTTGTGACCGGATTGATCCGCATCCTTCTTGACAAACCATAAGCCAGAAATCATAAATGTTTTCATAACTCAATCCCCGTTCATTCCGGGATTTAATGAAACCATTATTTATAGACTGCAAATTTTATTAATCCGTAAAGATTATTGATAAATTTGTTTGTTAATTATCCGGATCATATGAATTTTAAAACGATTGCATGGAAGTTTTTAAAAGAGCGGTTCAACCTTGAAAAGAACACCGGGGAATACGGGGAAATTATCGATTCCATATCCAGAAACATATACTTCAGGGGGACCAATCTCTGGGTATTGATGTTTGCCATCTTTATCGCATCGATCGGACTCAATATCAACTCAACGGCTGTGGTCATCGGTGCCATGCTTATTTCACCACTGATGGGACCGATTATGGGAATCGGATTGGGTGCAGGGATCAACAATTTCAGGTTACTCCGGTTATCTGCTTATAATTTTCTGATCGCCATTGTAATAAGTCTGATCACTTCCACGATTTATTTTTTGTTATCCCCGTTGAACGAAGCACATTCTGAACTCCTTGCAAGAACCACTCCAACCGTTTACGATGTTCTGATCGCACTTTTTGGAGGATTGGCTGGGATCATTGCCGTTTCCAGTAAGGAAAAAGGAAACGTGGTACCAGGAGTGGCTATTGCCACAGCACTCATCCCGCCACTTTGCACAGCGGGCTATGGTCTGGCCGTGGGAAATATGAATTATTTCCTGGGAGCCCTATATCTTTTTTTCATTAATTCTGTCTTTATCTGCCTCGCTACCTTTTTGATTGTCAGGTTTCTCCATTTTCCAAGACATAAGTATCTGGATGAACGAATGGGACACCGGATGAGGCTTTGGATCTGGCTGATTGTAATTATCACCTTTGTGCCAAGTGTGATAATGGCCTATCTCATGATCCAAAGGAATGTTTTTGAAATCAATGCCGGAAGGTTCATTTCGAAAGAGATGATATTTGAAGGGAATACGATCATTGAGAAAAAAATTGATGTTCCTTCAAAGACCATTGAACTGGTTTATGTGGGAAAAGGATTGAATCCTGAATTGGTTGAAAATGCAAGGAAAAAACTACCTGATTATCATCTTGAAAATACCAATCTTAAGATTAAACAGGGATTGAAAGAGTTCACCACCACTGATATGACCAATATCAAATCTCAGATCATTGAAGAACTGTACACAAAAAACCAATTGGCTCTGTCATCAAAGGATAGGCAAATTGACCTGCTTGAAAAGGAGCTGATGAAATATCAGTCTGACTATTCAACCGGCAACATCCATAATGAGATTAGAGTTCTCTTCCCGGATGTGGAGGAGACATCGGTTACCCGGACCCTGGTAAATGCAACTAAAGCCAAATCACCGGATACGGTCAATCTGGTCTATGTGAAATTCAACAGGAAAGTCAGTAACAGTGAAATAAAACGTCTGGAAATTTGGTTACAGGAACGGATGAAAGGAGAAAAAAGTAAATTAGTGGTTGTTAAATAGTTACCTGATGAGCAGCATTCTCATAACAATTGTTTTTATTATCGGATATCTGGCAATCATCACGGAACATAAAATCCGTTTCAATAAAGCTGCCAGTGCACTGATCGCAGGTGCATTAGCATGGACAATTTTCATGGTATTCAGTCCCTCAGAAGAAACAGTGAATGAGTCCATTGCACACCACATGGCGGAGATTTCTGGAATTCTTTTTTTTCCTTCTTGTCGCGATGACAATCGTCGAACTGATTGATTCGCACGACGGATTTGATATCATTACCCAAAGGATCCGTACCCGGAACAAACGGGTGTTGCTCTGGATCATAAGCCTGATCACCTTCTTCCTTTCAGCACTGTTCGATAACCTCACGGCTACCATCGTAATAGTTTCTCTGATCCGAAAACTGATCACGGATTTTCCCGATCATGGGATCCTTACGATAATGTCGATCTGAAAAAAGTATTCGGCAGAAGTGAATTAACAACCATTCTGGTTTTCTGGTACCATCCTGCGGGAAATGATTTTCCGATGGTGCAGCACTTTAATCTTTCCACCGTTCCAGATGCGACTGAATGTAATCAATGACTTCCTGGTGCTCCGTTTTCCCGGTGCCTGATACCGGAAAAGGTTCACCGAAAGCAATATGGATGGGTCGCCGGCGATGAATCGGTCCGAGATATTTGGTGTACCGGCCGGTTCCCCAGAAATCGGTCTTAATGGCAACCGGGATTACCGGAATACCTGCACGGGCAGCGAGCTTGATTCCAAGTGAATTGAACTCTTCGGGAACAAACTCCGTCCGGCGCGTATGTTGCGGAAAAATAATGACCGAGATTCCCCTCGATATCCTTTCCAATCCCTGCTCCATAACAATTTTAAAATCTTCCCTGGGATTACTCCGGCTTAACACGATTGGATTTCGTGAGCGCATCACATCCCCGAAAGCCCAATGGGTGGCAAGGGTATCCTTAACAATAAAGGTGACATCCTTCAACGGCTGTATGATTCCCGGGAAGATCATAGTCTCAAGGGTGCTCATGTGATTGCTGATGAAAACCACCGGTCCCCGGCTATTCCTGATATTTTCCAACCCGGTGATCCGGAAACGTCCGCCGCAACCTTCAATGAGGCGGAATACATCATGGGAGGAGGAGATCCAATAGGCTGTATCATAACATCCTTTCCTTGCAGCGCTGCGCGTTGAAAAACACAGGGAAACATAACGGCTCATGAAATAGATCCGTGTATTCAGTGCAAGCCGGTCGGCCAGATACCGGAGAGTATCTTCCGGAGTAGAATATTCTCCGGCGTTCAGCAAAAACTGAGTGATATGATCTATGTTTTCCTTCATCCCGGTATTGAAACTAAGTCAAAAATAGAAAAATTTAATGAACCTCCGGGAAAAGAAAGATTGAGAGGGAGAAGTGAAAAGGAATTTTCTTCTGGTGAGTTAATCCAAAACACATCTGACCGGGAAAGCATTCGTCTTACTGCTTTCA